>Ga0114934_10001594_pt1 | contig 14765 bp, 27 predicted proteins | sample 4SBtaG_2_FD_99695 | JGI IMG/M metagenome (GOLD analysis project Ga0114934, IMG submission 99695) | Deep subsurface microbial communities from Kolumbo volcano to uncover new lineages of life (NeLLi) - 4SBTROV10_white metaG | ecosystem: Environmental > Aquatic > Marine > Volcanic ... | reverse complement strand
GTAACACTTTTAGAGGCTTATGATACTTGGTTTGATGAGCAAATTACTTCTGGACCAGTAGAGCTAGAATTACGGCTATCCTACTTTGGGGAAGATAAAGATGGGAATCGAAAACAAAGCCGTAGGGATACATTAATCCTGGGGGCAAACAAAACTAAAGAAGAGATCGCAACTTTCAAGCCCAGGCGAGGATCAATGAAGGCTTTAGTTTTTACCTTGATAAGGGAGGGTAAATCTACCAAAGAAATTATCCAGGAAGTACAGGCTAACTATCCTAACGCTAAAACGGGATCGATTAAATCCTGGTGTAGTAAGGCTAGGAAGAGTGTCCAAGCACAAAAAGAATTAGAAAATGAGCTCTAGAAAGATTAAGTGGAATGAATTCTATATTGTGGATTTCTCGGATATTAGAAACGTCCACTATTATGATAAATCTGTATGGTCTAAAGAACAGGCTAGGGAGTTGATCGATTCTTATTTGGGAGAGGGGGATTATGCTATTTTTACGGGGAAAGAAGTAGAGCAATTACATGTTACTCCATTCCATAAAACCCCATTTAGCAAATATATCCCAAAGCAGAAGCGAAGTCCTAGACCTGATCTCCGAAGGAAAAGGAAAAGGAAAAAAGGCTTAGCTACTTACAAGTTTAGAGCGATATGGGATGAACTTCCTCCTACTAAAAAGGAAAGGCATAGGCAAAGGCTGAAGGACAGGACAATTATCACTAACCAAATCCTGAAATAATTCTAAAGTGGGAAATCTTTAAGGCTCTCACTTTATATATAAACATTTGAAAAACATGAACATAATAATCACAATCACTAAATGGCGGGTAACCGGTTATCACCAAGGGGATGATGTTGTAGAAACAGGAAAAGCTAAAATAGACACTTACACTGAAAAACTTTCACTTATGAACGTGGACCCTGATGAATACCCAGAGCGAAAGGCCAAGTTTATTGAGAAAATAGCTAAACAAGTGGTTGGGGTTAATAGGCAACAGGAAAGAGAATTTAAGGTAAAAGGCCTTGGCTCATTTGTCAGGCTAGTAATCAGTAATATTCAACACAAATAAATTTATTATGACAGAATTTAATGGTAAAGTAGTTCACCATGTAGAGGTGAAAACAGGGGTAACTATTATCTTTTTTGAAGATGGTACCTTTGCAGTAGTAACTGGGCAAATCTCTTTAGTAGAGATCCCTCAGGATCTTTTAACTAAGGGGGATCCTGATGAAGATCCTGATGAGGATGAAGATCCCGATGAGGATGAAGATTCCGATGAGGACGAGGATGAAGATTCCGATGAGGATGAAGATTCCGATGAGGATGAAGATCCCGAGGATGAAGATCCTGATGAGGACGAGGACGAGGACGAGGACGAGGACGAGGATGAGGATGACTTCTGGACTAAGGAAGAAATCGGGGAGCTTACTAAAAAAGAGCTTTTGGAGGTAATCGAAGATGAGGAGCTAGATATAGATCCCGATGATTATCCTTCTGTTAAGAAACTACGTAAAGTAGTTATCAAGGAACTGGATTTATAAAGGTCCCTAAAAGAAGGGGGGGTGTTACCGAATACCCCCCTTATTATATATGCAAAAAAAAATTGCAATACTATGGTTTCCCTAATCTCTTTTTATATATATTTGCATTATAAATAAAAAATACATCAGTATATGGGATTATATGCAGTACATAAAGAATCATTATTAAAAGTCCAGCAGGATTTAGAAAGGTTAAAGAACTCTATTCCTTCACGAAAAAATGGGGGTATTTTTGATTACCTCATTAAAAGGCAAGGTATATTAGCAAGTAAGATAAAATCCTATGGATCTGGATGGGTGCATAGCATAGTAACTCCAAAAGGGAAATTTTATTTAGTAAACGTGGATGACGAAGACATCCCGGATTTATTAGCTGATATGGGGGTTGAATCTTATGTAGCAACCAAGATAAATTCTCATATAATGCTAAAGTAGAGAAAATAATAGGGGTAACACTTTATGTTATATATTTAAAGGGCAAAAAGCCTAATTGTTTAATTTAAAATCAGTAATATGTCAGAGGACACAAATGCAAACGCTTATGCAGAGGCTAAAGAAGCCTTAGAAGTAGCAAAGGACAATCTTTCGGAGGCAAAAGCTGCTGAAAGAAAATTTAAGAAAGCAAACAAAATCCGTAAAATTGAAAAGGTAACGGATGAAAAGGTTAAAGCCGAGTTTGCTAAACTCCAAAAAGCAACAGAAGCTGCAATAGAAGCCAAAAAGGCTGCTGAAGCAGTAGTTGCTAAACTAAAACCCGCAAAAGGTGGTGGCGGGGGTGCGAAATACTCCTATGCCCAGATTAAGGACAAAGAGACTGGGGAAATGAGAGACCTGGAAAATTCAGAGAAAAAACGCTGGAGAGGCCATGCTCGTAAATTGGTTGCCAAAGAGGACAATGAGTTCACTTCACCAGAGCAAGTGCCTTTTGATCCAACCTTCTTTGACCCTAAGCCTAAAAAGGAGAAAAAGGCAAAAGCTAAAAAGGAAGATACCCCGGTAGAAGATAAAGAATCTGCCCCCGAGGAAAAACCCGTTCGTAAACCTCGCAGAAAGAAAAAAGAGGAATAGAAACTTCCTTATTAGTTAAGATAAAGCCCCTCCCCAGTAAAGGGGAGGGGTTTCTTAGTTTTAACCCATAAAGATCAAAAAAATGCCAGATGTAGAGAAGAAAATTAGAATACAAACATTCGATAAGGATTTGAATATGCTATCGGATCGGTTAGTGACTCAGTACACGGAATTTAATAAAGGTCCTGCTGAAGTACATAAAGGACCTATGAAGATTGAAGTTAGCCTATTCACTAAAGAGGATGTAGTCGAGTTCAAGACCTATTTGGATATGCTAGTAGGGGTTATCCCAATAGCAGCTTCTAAGAAAAAACGGGGCAGAAAGAAAGCCCCTAAAGATGTCGAAGGTTTCAGGGAATATATGGTAGGAATCCTTAAAGGAATAGAAAAGCCTACTGATGCCCTCGTAATCAAAGCTTGCCGGGAACAGGGTATGGTTTTTACCTCCCTTGAGTTTTTAAAGGACATGGGATACCCTATATTAGTTCCGAAAATCCATAGAAAGTATAGGTTTATGGCTCAGCTAGTTAAAAAAGCAAAGAACCCTCTTAATGATAAATATAACCCCAGCTTATTAGTAGGGTTTAAAGGGACTAAGGTAGTGGTATATTCTGCGGAGGAATTACTATTAGAGCTATCAGTGAAACCCGATGAGCATACTTCTATTAAAATTCCTGCTAAGGTTAAAGTTAAGTTTCCAGTTTACCTTACCCAGGAGGAACGCAACAAGTTTAGGGCTGAAATGCAAATCCTTAAAGATAACCCCGAAAAGAAACCAACTAAATGGTATGAGAGATGGGTCCATAAAATTGCTAAAGAATCCCCCGAGGGGATTAAGTTTCCAAGGATAGAGACCATCCCTAATCCTTATGATAAGGCTTAATCGATTTGCACTTTTAAAACCAATGCATTATATTTGCATTATAAATAAATAATAAATGGAGTTTACCACAGAGGAAATGGACCTCTTAACCATGATGGCAGGAAAGTATAAAAAGCATTTAATAAATACCTATGAGCAAGAGCTGCCTTTACCTCCCGGGGTAGAAGCAGATTTATTGGGGGATTTACTAAAACAGCTGGACCAATTTACGGATGGGACTTTACCAGTAGAAAGGTTACAATTGGGTATTTTGGAAACAATGTATGAAACATTAGTAAAATTTGATATTACAGATGAAAATAACCCCATGAAAACTACCCGGAGTAAGCTCCTGGTAGCTATGCACTGGGCTAAAAAATTAAATTAATGGAGTTAACTTATTCAACCGAAAACAGTAGCAGGATCACAGGCATGACCTATGATACAGAAACAAACGAGTTAAAGATTGACTTTAAACGGGGAGGAACTTATATCTATAAGCAAGTCCCCAAAGAAGTATTCGATACCTTAAAAACTTCTCCTAGTGTGGGGAAGGCAATAAATACCCTGATTATAGGGGGAGGCTATGAGTATAAGAAAGAAACCTAGTATTAATTAAAATAAAAGATCATGAAAAAAGAAGAGTTAGACAGAGTAACATTTCCTGTCGAAAAAGTCCCTGTTATGGACCTATTAGGCCCATCTATTAAAGGGGTTAGAAAAGGTATAACACATGCTATTGTGAAGCAGGATACCCAAGAAATCCTATCCTTTGTATCTGAGGATTATGCCTTAGTTAAAAACGCGGATATTGTTTCCTCCTTCACAGAATATTTTGGGGGCTTGGGTATGGACACTGAAATAACCTTTAGAGCTTTTAGGGATGTTCGATTTCAGATATCCTTTGCACTAAAGGGGTATATGGAAGAAATAGAAAATGGGGATACGGTATTGCCTATGTTTAATATTTTGAACTCTTATAACCGATCCCAAAGATACCAATTTTCGGTTTCAGTTTGGAGAAAGGTATGCGAAAATGGGTTGCATGCTTGGGTAGAGGATGCTAGCATGGACTTGCTTCATACCCCTGGTATATCCAATGGTATTGCAGTTGAAGAGTCCCTAAAATTAATCCAGGACTTTTTACCGGTCTTCGAAGAAACTCTAGAACCTTACTATGAGTTAGCTGATAGGAATTTACATAACTTAGAGGGGGTTAACCAAAGGATCGCAGAAGTTGCAGAGGCGATTAACTTTCCTGCTTTATTAGTGGAATCTGCTCAAGAGCAGGCTCAAGTAGAAATGGTTTCTCATGGTTTTGCCCCTTCTGATTGGTTAGCTTATAATGCCTTGAATTATCAGTTAAACCATAATGCCGAGAATTTATTGGGGAGAAAGGCTAACGCTCTGGATAAGGCAGCTATAGGCTACTTGTTAAATTATTAATATGGAGAAAGCAAGGATTGTAAATCTAACTCCACATGAGATAGTACTTATTAGCCATAGGTCCTTTACTAATAAAGGAATGAAGCCCGAAGTAATACTTAGGTTCCCTACTAGTGGTACAATAGCAAGATGCTCCCTTAAAACATCCCTTAAAAAGCAAATAGAGTTTAAGGGAGTTACTATAGATATCACAGATGTAAAGACCGGTAGGATATACAATTTACCTAAGCCTAAACCAGGTACATATTATATAGTGAGTAAGCTAATTGCTGAACATGCCAAGGGAAGGGGGGATCTCTTGGTATGCCATGGGATTTATAAGAAGAATAATAAAACAATAGGGGCAAGGTCCTTTACACTTTGGTAAAATATGAAAAGATTATTGATTGCAGTGGGTGGTTTATTAATCATCTTTATTTCAGGGGATGCGATTACTTCCTTAGAAAATAGTACTGGTCCTGGAGTACCTGATGGACCTTACGAAATGACCACAGGGCAAACCCCACCCCCTAAGTATATTCGGGAGTTCAAAATAGAAAGCCCAGATAACAGCTCATCCCCAGGTGATTTTGATTCCCAGGAGTTACTGGACTTAATTGAACGGGCTGAACAAAAGGGGATGGATAACAGCCCAGAAATGGAAATATTAAAAGAAGAATTAAATGGAGACTCGAGAAAATAGAACACAGCTTTATAAGCTAAGTAAAAGGGGGGCTGTTTTATCCTTCCTTGTTATTGCACGGGAGATAGAAGATGGGGCAGTATTAATAACCCGAAAAGGACAAGTGGGGGGTACGGAGCAGGAAGACATTGAACCTATATACCCAAAGAATGTGGGACGGGCAAATGAAACTACCCCTTGGTCTCAGGCTATCCTTATGTATAACTCCAAAATATCCAAGTTGGGGGATAAAGGATACAAAATAGTGCCTTTGACTAACCCCACAGTACAGGAAATAGCGGATTACCTTGAACCCTTGGACGGTACTGATATTAATGGGAATTGGCTTCCTCAACTAGCTGAGAAAGATACCAGTAAAATCATCCTTCCTGGGGATCTACAGAAGAAATTCGATGGCATGAGAGCTATACATTCTCAGACCCTCAGGATAAATTGGAGATCCCGAAAAGGTAAGGAGCTTTCTCATATAGACCATTTAACAAGCCAAATCCCTAAGCTACCCAAAGGTTGGGAATTAGATGGGGAATTATATTGTCATGGTAAATCCCTTCAACAGATCGTTAGTATGGTTAAGAGGGAACAAGAAGCTAATCTTCAGATAAACTTCAGGAATTACGATATTATAGGTACAGGCCTTCCCTGGAAACTACGTAAAAAGGAATTACGTAAAATTTGGGCTGATAGTGGGCCTCAAATACAAGCCGTGCTAACATACCCGGTCCGTACACATGAACGGATGATGGAGCTATTCCATAGGTTTAAAGCTCAGGGGTATGAAGGTGCAATATGGAGGGACCCAGAAGGGTTCTACGAATGCGGGACTCGGTCTTGGGGGATGATTAAAATAAAAAGTTACATGGAAGAAGAATTCGAGCTAGTGGATGTAGAAGAGGCCACGGGGAGAGATCAGGGTACAGCTATATTCCATTGTATTACAAAAGATGGCCAAGAATTTAATGTTAGGCCTATGGGTTCTCGGAAAGTCCGGAGGGAATATCTACAAAATTTCTGGGAAAAATATCTGGGAAAGATGTTAACTGTAAGGTTTCAAAATTATACGGATAAAGGAGTTCCGTTCCACCATCGAGGGGTGGTAATTAGAGATTACGAATAAGAAGGAAAGAAAAGAAATAGCTCGTTTAACACAATTAGTAGAAAACGGTGCTTATCCTGCCAAGCTATCCATTTCGCAAGTTAAAGGGTTAATTCATGCCTTTGTCCATCATTCAGAGTTTATAGATATCCCTTACTGAGAAATAACCATGGTAATTAACGGCTGGCTTGACAGGATTAATTTGCACCTTTAAAACATTTTTATTATATTTGCATTATTAATAAATAATTAAATGGTAATATTATGAAACAAGAAATGACCCGGAAAGAAATGCTAACCCAGTACATAGTGAATGAGATAGCTAATCAGCTATTGGCTCACTATGATGAGGAAAACCCTCAGATATTTTTTAGGGGGCCTAGAATTTTAACTTACCAAGAATGGGGAGGTACGGATACTCCAGTTTCCTATGCAGAAGCCATTGAAAAAATCCACGAATGGGTGGAAAAGGATTTAGCCGATCATGGTAGAGTATTCCTTTACACTTGCAAGGATAATCAGGAGATAGCGGTAGAAGAACTTGACAGGGATGACGAAGATTTGGAATTATTCGAAAGACAATACGTCCCGGGGGAAGGAGCTTCTCCTATGTTTTATATTGGATTTGATTAAAAATATGATAATATGAAACAGGAATCAATCGAAAAATGGAGGCCTTTAAGGTATGGGGATAGAAAGGTGCCTAATTATGAGGTTTCTTCTGTGGGCCGGATTAGAAGTATCGGTCACTATGTAGAATGCCTACGAAACGGTAAACCCTTTAAACGTTGGGTTAATGGTATAATACTTAAAACACGGGTTGGGGTATTTCCCTATAAATTTACAGAAGTTCGATTCGAGAATACGAAATTTACAGTATATGTACACAAAGCGGTATACGATTCGTTTCACCCTCATGAAAGGAAAGATTATGTTTCCTTTAAAGATGGAGATCCTACGAATTGTTTTCTTTCTAATTTATATCCAATAACCCATGGAGAGTTACAGCTTAAAAATTTAGAAAAATACCCAGAAAACAGGTGGAGATTGGCCCGGGCTAATACTGCTAGTGGGTACTATGCCAATGGGGGACGGAATAATAAATTGTCCGCCGAGGATAGGATTAGAATACGACAATTATGGAAGGAGGGGGTCCCTGCTAAAGAACTTGCTAAAATCTTTGGGATAGCCTTATCCAGTACTTACAGGTATAAAAATTAAAACCCCCGAGCTAGCGCAAATAACATTAGGGGAGAACGTAAGTAAGGTTAATAAGAAACGTTAAGGTATAATGGGTAAATGGGATCTAATAACAGAAATTGTTCCTAAGATTAAAGCTGTGGGATGCAGATATGAGGTTAATATGCCTGTATCTGTATCCCATCGTGTTACAGGGTACAAAAAAGTATTCGTGGATGTTGCTATCTTGGATAAAGATGGAAACTTGTCTAGAGCTTTGTTTATTGGGCCCCCTAAGGAACGGAGGATGCTAAAGTATCAAATGCTAAAGGTCCCCGTTTACTATTTCCATGATAAGGACATTGAACCTGAATTGGAAAGGTTTATAAAGGAATATACCCAAGCTCTATTTTTATAGCTTAAGTATAATACTTAGTTATGTTGCATAAAAATTAAACTTAAGTATTAATAGGGCTAGCCTATTTAACCCGTAGGCATAGATTAGATACCCCCTTATTATATATGCAAAATAATTTTATATTCTCCTTTTACCTTTAAAACCTTTTTATTATATTTGCATTATTAATAAATAATTAAATAATAAGTATTATGAAAGACATTAAGATCGCAATTTACCCGAAACCCTATGACCATACTGCTGAGTCTATTGATAAGGCCTGTGGTTTAAACTTAGAAGAATTAGACTATGTAAAAGATTGGGTGAAGGAACATAGCAACGTTACCCGTACTTCAGAGTTAATCCAGGTTATAGAGGGTTTATCATTACCCGTACGGGTTAAGCTGGTACTGGTATACTTGTTCACTCAAGAGATTTTAACAACCGCCGGCGGCGATGGATGCCAAGACCCTGAAGCTGTTTTGGAGGGTATTCTTAAGAGTTTAAAAGGAGGACCTGTTAAAGAAAACTAATTATGGAAAAACAGATTATTGAAAAAATTAGGAAACTTCTGGCGTTATCAGAAGATGCTAAGAATCAGGGTTCTCTAGAAGAAGCCGCAAACGCAGCTGCTAAAGTTCAGGATATCTTAATGAAGTACAACCTTTCAATGGCGGAGGTTAATAAGGAGAAAGAGTCTTTAGTAAGTGAAACAGCAATTAATGTTTTACGTAAAGGCTGGAATCACCGTCATGGGAAGTGGATATTCCATTTGTATAAGGCAATTGCTACAGTGAATTTATGCGATATTTATGTCCAGATTACTAAAGGGCATGAAAAGGTATTTATCATTGGGGAAGAAAACAACCGGGAAATCGTAGAATACATGGCAGATCAGCTAATCTCCCGGTTATACCAAATGCAACGTTATGCCTGGAAAAAGTATAGGGGCCCTGAAAAGCAAGGGGCCTTTAGAAGGGGGTATTTTATGGGGGCTGTAGTAGCAATTGGGAATAAGCTAAAAGAATCCTTTGAAAAGGCTGCTGAAGCATCCCCCGAAACCCAGAGCTTAGTACAGGTAAAGGACCAAGCTATCCGGGATTACCTAAGGAATAAAAATTTGAAAAAAGCAAGACCCTCTAAAGTAACCGGAAGAGATGGATTCCGGAATGGCCACAGAGATGGTAAAAATTTAAGCATACATAAAGGGGTGGAAAGAAATGCTTTGAACCAGAATTTGATTACATAGGGTATCCCCCTATTATACATAGATAATTAAATACCAAGTGTTATGAAAAGATTATTAACCTTAAAAGAAGTTAACTACTTAAAAGCAGCCCTTGCCTTTTATGAAAAGTTTGGGCCTGAGGAAACTGTGGTGAGGACATTAGCCCCATCCGCTTTCAGAAAAGAAACTCGGGATACTCTAAAGAAACTGGATGCAGAAATTGTCCAGACCTTGGATAAATCAGTTATCCCAGAGATAATCAGTGTTATTGATTCAGCTTCTTCTATGAGTCCTTCACAGGAAGATTTGGAAGATATGAGTCCTTCACAGGAAGATTTGGAAGATATGGATCCCCCACAACGGTATTACCATTTAGTAAGATCTTACTTGGGTGATCGGGTCGATGATGCAGAAGATGAACTTGCCTTGGCAATAGCCCTTAACCGGTACAGCTCAGAGTTAATCACCGATGCAAGGGAATCGTGGGACTCTTAGAGGTATTCGGATGGGGTTTTTTAATAGGGGGTTCCGTATCCTTGTTAACTGTACAAGGGTGGGCTTTAATTAAAGATTTAAGGAACATACGTGGACCAAAGAATAAACACATTTAAAACAAAGTACGATGGATAATTTTATTGCACAAGCTATTGGCTTCGGAGTTGGGATAATAATCCTGGCATCAGCCATTACACTGTTTGTCCGGCTATTTATTTGGCTGATACAGTATACCGAGTTTATGGACGAGGAAATTAAAAAACAAAAAAAGAAAGGACAAGAAAATGAGTAAAACAAAGTACCATATAACCGACCAATTTATGGCTCTTTCAGAATGGTTAGGCTATATGAATTCCAGTAGGGTTTCCATATCAGTAGGGCAAGTTACAATTGATACCGAATTAATAGGGTTTATTTGGGAACAGGTAGAAGAGGGGATGGCTTCTAGTAAGGAGAAATCCCCATCCGTTAAGCCTAATCCTAAAGGATATGGACCCGGCCATTCCTACGGACAGGTTTTAATTTCTGAAACTGCTGGTGGCTATATAGAAAAAGATTGGGACGAAGGGGAATGGGAAGATTTAGTTACCTTGGGGTTCTTAGAAATTGCCGGGGAAGTAATGCCTAAAGGAACATACCCTATCCTAATAGGGAAGTTTTTAAGGGGGTATTGTGAACTAGCCGAAGACAAACTGATATTTTCTAGAGAAGATGAAATCCATGATTTAAAGTTAAAAGGGACATACTTAATATCTCCCGCTGTAGCTGGGACTGCGGTTAAAATTAAGGCCAAGCTATCCCAGCCGGAAGATGGGTTTAGTAATTTTCCAATGCTCATATGTACGGGGTTTGCAGATAGCCCCAATGGGAACTTTTCAGAAGGTTTACAGTACCAAGCAGTATCTAATCCTTTGGTGATTGATCTCGAATTACCTTCAGAATCTTAAGCCTTTTCGATTTGCACTTTTAATTCCTTTTTATTATATTTGCAATATTAAATAATTAAATAATAATATTATGAATGGATTAAGCCGAAAAGAATTTTTACAAAAGTTAATGCGATTGGATCCTGTCCGATTGTTTGCTGAGGAGAAGCTAATTAGATTAGCTTTAATATTAGAGCTAGTGCATCCTGAAAACCGAGATCGTTTGGAAACTCCCAAAGAGATAGTGGATAAATATTACGACGATGCTGGGGATGATCCAGATTATCATGGGTTTAACGCTTGGCATGTTAAGGTATTTAGAGAAAAATATTTAAATCAGTAGCCATGAAACCATCAAAATTAGTAGATTTAGTTGCAGAGAATACCCCAGCAATATGGATATTGTGGGAAGCTAAAAACCTTGAGTTGACTTATCAAATACCCCAGGAAAGCAATGGCCCAAACATCAGAACTACGGGAGATTGCTGTAATCATGATTTAGAGGATGTAATTGAAAATTTGCGGGAATCTGTAGCAAATATAATTGGGTTGTACCAAGGGGTAGCAGAAACGGATATAAAGGAAAAAACCGAAAGGTTAAATGTGTTGGGCGCTTTAGATATCCAGTTAGAATTTGGGCCTGAGTCGGGAGCCCGACAATTTAAGTTAGTTATTCTGAATGAGATACGAATAGTAAACATATAAAGCCATGATGAAAAACATTGAACCTTTTGAATTTGAAAACCTTGAAAGACACTGGCTTATTTCGCAAGCTTTGATGCCAGAGCTAAGGGGTGTAGACCTACTATGGGGTATCACATTAGTTAAAGAAACTAAGGGGGATCCTGAGGGGCTTATTAGTAAGGCAGCAACTTCTGCCTTGGTGGGGTTTAATCGGGATCTCCTAGAGAACTACCCTAAATGGAAGGCCACTAAAGCTTAAGTTTAATTAGTGCTTGTATTGCATAAATAGCTTACTTAAGCAATAAAGGGGATTATACAATTAACCTGTAAGCATAGAGGAATTGCATTGCATTATTATATATGCAAAAATAAATTGCATTCTCCTTTTACTTTTAATTCCTTTTTATTATATTTGCAATATTAAATAATTAAATAATAATATTATGGTAGTTTTAACGACGATTAATGATTTATCCTATGGGGTAGAGGAGGCTTGGATGGATACAATAATTAAGAAAAATATCCGTGAAGCCTGGATTGCTTTATTTGAAAAAAGGGCTAAAGAATATGCGAGTAACTCGGAAATGGGGAATACCCTTAAGTTTAGTAACTATTTAGCAGAAATCGGCATGTTTAACATAGTACTTATCGAAGAGGATTCCCAGAAAATCCTTGAGTTTAACCGTTACTATGGAGAAAACGCATTTAGCCCAGCTGGATTTGGGTATACCAAGAATTTCACTTTAACTCAGTTTTTGGATTGGGTAGAGAAAAGATGTCAGTAGTTTTAGCAAATAATAAGTATCATGGTAATAAAGCACAGGAAATTTCAAAAAGAATTGATTAAAGTAATCACGGATAGGATTATAGCTAATCTAACCGGTTTTCAAGAAATCCCCCAAGAAAAATGGTTTGTAAAAAGGAATAGTTTTTCGATAGGGTTTATGCTTAATTCTGAAGATAACCATTTTATAGCAAAGGATAAAGCAAAAGGATTAATCCGAGAAACCGTTTCCCAGTACCTAAAGAAAAACGGGGTAGTATATTGTTATATTTATCCTGATGATGATTTCATTGGGATAGAGGATTATTCTTGGCTTAAAGAAAATGCTTCGGTTATCGGAGAGGATTTATCAGGATTCTATAAAGAGGTTCCAATAAAAGTTTTTGGGAAAGAGGTTAAAGGGAAGCTATATGAGGGATGGGATTACTAAACCTCGAGCTAGCGCTATGGGCCTATTACCAGAAGCCTACAAGAAGAGGCATAGGAAGGATGAAGGAGTTATCCTAAGCCTTTTCGATTTGCACTTTTAATTCCTTTTTATTATATTTGCAATATTAAATAATTAAATAATAATATTATGAATGAATGCGAAGTTATTACGGATGCAATTAATGGCTGGAAAAAGAAAATGCCATTGATGCAGTTCCAAGTTGCAAGGCTAATTCGGGAAGCAATCCTGAATGGGCAAGGGGAGCTATGGCTAAGACGTGCCCCCGATTTTTATTCCCGAGGGGGGATCATGGATTTAGAAGATCCTGATAATGAGTATACCCTTGAAAAGTTACGGGAATATAATACTTTATTTGAATCGGGTGATTGGGAAATAGTTTGCTCCTCTGGGCATAACTGGTTTGATGAGGGGGGAGATGCAGTGGATATCCTGATTGCGAATAAAAAGGCTCAAACTCGAGTTTGGGACCGGTTAAATGGGGAGTTAACTAAGTTTGGGTATGTTATACCGGCGGTTTTTTGGGAAGATTTCTCGAAATTCCCAGAGGATTATATATTATTAACAGGAGGACCCAGATAATAAAGTTATGGAAAATAAAGAATTAAGAATTAAAAAGATTACAGCTTGGAATGCAAAGGATCAGCTTGCGCAGTCTAGGTTGAGCCAAGTATTATTAGATGCTGAATGGGATTTTACCCAGTTCGATGGGGAAAAGGATAATGAACGAAGGCTGTTTAATATCTGGGAATACGCCGAAGCACTTAAGAAAACCCTGGATGCAGCGGATGCCCTGGGTAATATAGAGCATACCAATGACTGGGATCCGTTTTTGATTATAACCTTGAGAAATGGGGAAGTGGTTAATTCTGAATCCCATTATTACCAGATTAATCAGATTACGGAAAGGGCGCTATATGTAGGAGCCCCTTCTAGGGTTGACTATAAAAATTGGGAAGAGCAACCCCCGGAGAAATACTATGTGGATCCGGAGGTACATTCGGAGGACCCGGAGAGTTGGCCAGCATTGGTTATCCCATTGGCAGCAATAAGCAAAATAATAATTGAGCCTCAGTAGAAATTCTGAGGATAGTGTTCACTTAAATAAAAATGGTATGGAAAAATTTATTAGATTAACCGATGATCAACGGGAATTGGTTAAGGAAATGTTTGAAATTGCGGGAGCTTGTAATGGTTCCAAAAGAGGTTTAGAGGATATGGTATTTCTGGAAGAGGTGCTACTTCAGGGGAAGTTGACTTCTTTTTTAGAAAAAATACCGATTGCTTTGTTTAGGATTCTATTTAAAGGAACCCCCTATGAAGAGGTGGCAAGTAAGGCGCAGGTATCAGTTTTGCCCTATTTTGATGGCGCCATTAATGAAGCCATCGCAATTATTAAGCCTCTGTTTATTAAAATGGAATCACACAGCCTAGCCCACGAAAAATTTATGAAGAAAGCTATACAGGAGGGGTTTAAGCAGGCTTTTATTATTGGGGATATACCAGAGAATGGTTATACAGAAACTATATTCCGATGGGGGCTAAGCCCAACAGAGGTCCTAAAAGCCGCAGTTGCAGGAAATGAAAGGGAGTTTCTAGAAAAGGCCACCCTCCAGCCTTGGTATCATGTATTTCGAAGTGGGACTCAGCTAACCCAAAAAGAGGCTTTTGAACTAAAGCATGATATGGTAGATTTCTTGATATCTTTGGAATCACTGGAATCCCGAGAATTATTCAAGGGGATAATGGATAGAATGATGGGAAAGGTTAAAATAGTGGAACCACCTAAGCTTGATGTTATGGCTAAACTAATAGCTCGAAAAGCACCTAAAGAGGAGTATCCTTTGGGGACTTCTGCGGATCAAGTTTTTGAGGCATTAATTGATGTACCACCCGATAAAGGAAAGGTAGTATTAGGGGCATTT
>Ga0114934_10001593_pt1 | contig 14766 bp, 15 predicted proteins | sample 4SBtaG_2_FD_99695 | JGI IMG/M metagenome (GOLD analysis project Ga0114934, IMG submission 99695) | Deep subsurface microbial communities from Kolumbo volcano to uncover new lineages of life (NeLLi) - 4SBTROV10_white metaG | ecosystem: Environmental > Aquatic > Marine > Volcanic ... | reverse complement strand
GCAGGCAATACTACCACGGCTCGTTTTTCACACCCATTCTGTAGCCTATAATATTCACACTGCGATGAAGCAGAGGCACGAGGAACAGAAGGGCTAACAGGCCAAAAATGCCGTTTCCCTCAATATATATTGATTTAACCCAGTATGGGTCAAAGATGAGCAGGAGGAGAAATGCTCCGATAAGGAAGTCGTACTGGTCGAGAATAGGGAATTTCTGTCCTCTCTTCATCCCCAGCCTTCTCTTTATCAGACTGCCCATGATATCGCCGAGAAGAGCACCGAACGAGAGCAGGAATAGAATAATGAGTGCGGTCTGAAATGAGCCGAATTCCCAGTGGTTTTTTGGGTCAAATGGCATAGAAACAGCAATTTCTACAAGACCTGTTACAACTCCTCCTAGGGTGCCTCCGGACAGTCCTCTCCATGTCTTCCCATCTCCAAGTATTCTCTTTCCCCTCCATGTCTTCCCAAAATCGATTGGTCTTCCACCTCCAAACAGAGCTGCAAACGAGTTAGGAACCATGGCTGGAATAAAGACCCAGATGGCTACGAGAACGCTGGAGATCATACCGTTCATGCGGTGGAGAAAGAAGAGGACTAAAAAAAGCATTCGCTACATAAGGAACTCAATAAAAATAGAGATTGGTGGAAGGAAACGCACCATATGTATGCCTGTGTAACTGCTAAGCCAAACCGTACGTGCCTGGTTTCGGGAATTAGTAAACGCGGGCTGAAATGGTCGCCGAAGCTTCCATCTTACACCCCGTTCCTATCAAACTCGTGTTTTACGAGCTCCCTCAGATACCTCTTTTCAGGGGCGGTTTCGTGCTTAAGATGCTTTCAGCGCTTATCCGCTATGGCGTGGCTGCTCAGCAATGCCCTGCCGGACAACTGATCAACTAGAGGCCACGAATCCCCGTTCCTCTCGTACTAAAGGATCCTTCCCCTCAGGTATCAAAACACTTCCACCGAAAAGCAACAAACCTGGCTCACGCCGGTCTAAACCCAGCTCACGATTCCTTTTAATGGGCGAACAACCCCACCCTTGGCTGCTGCTGCACAGCCAGGATAGGAAGAGCCGACATCGAAGTAGCAAACCGCCAGGTCGATATGAACTCTTGCTGGCGACGACTCAATTATCCCCGGGGTAACTTTTCTGTTATCACTCACCCCCATAAATGAGGTCGAGTGGTTCGCTAAGCCCTACTTTCGTATCGTGGATTGTTATTGGGCCAATCCACGTCAAGCCAGCTTTTACCTTTGCATTCTTCAGCAGATTTCTGACCTGCTTGAGCTGACCATTGGGCACGCTTGATATCTTTTTGAGCGTGTGGCGCCCCACCCAAACTGCCCACCTACTGGGGTCCCTTCGAAAAGGTAAGTGATACAAAACCAGAAGGGCGGTGTTTCATCGTTGCCTCCAGTTGAGCTAGCGCCCAACCTTCGACGGCTCCCGCCTACCCTACACATCCAGCTTCATACCACAGCGGCAGGCTGCAGTAAAGCTCCACGGGGTCTTCGCTTTCAGGTGGAAGGTACTGGACTGTGCACCAGTATGTCGTTTTCACCGGTTTCCAGGCGGGGACAGTGGAACTCTCGTTGGGCCTTCATGCAAGCCGCCAATTAAGCGGCAAGGTATTACGCTACCTTAAGAGGGTCATAGTTACCCCCGCCGTTTAACGGTCCTTCGCTCCGTTGAACCAGAGTTTGAGATACCGTCACTGGGCAGGATTCAGCGGCAATACGCATCCTTTCGGACTAGCTGCCACCTATGTTTTTATTAAACAGTCGGAGTTCCCTAGTCACTGCGACCAGACATTCTCACGTCTGGCACCCCTTCTCCCGAAGTTACGGGGCTAATTTGCCGAGTTCCCTCGCCTGGATTAAGCCGACACGCCTTAGGCTACTCACCTAGGGGCACCTGTGTCAGTTCTCGGTACGGACACATACGCTGTAAACATCACCCTTTTCACTGGCACCAGGTTCAGAAGAAGCGAACGTTCGTTCGCCCACTCGTGATTTCACCATGTTCTCACCATTACGGTTCTTCCACGGCTTATACACTTGGACAGATTGGCTGACCTGTTCAACCTACCCCGATGCGTCAGGTGATGCGCAAAGACGTATATGGTGCAGGAATATTAACCTGCTTCCCTATTCGACGTTCTCGGTTAAGAAACGCCTTAGGACCGACTAACCCTCGACTGACGAACATTGTCGAGGAACCCTAGCCCCTACGGCGGAGCGGATTCTCACCACTCTTTGCTGCTACTCACACCAGGATCCTTATTCAAACGCGGTCCACAGGACTTCACAGCCCTGCTTCTCCCCACGCATGACACCTCTCTACCAGATTACCTTTCGGCACTCCGGAGTATCGGGGACCGACTTAGCCCCGTCCATCTTCAGGGCCCATGATCTAGACTGGTGAGCTGTTACGCTTTCTTTAAAGGATGGCTGCTTCTAAGCCCACCTCCCAGTTGTTTTAGACCACGGACGCCTTTTAACTGTCACACTTAGTCGGTACTTTGGGCCCTTAACTCCAGGCTGGGTTGTTTCCCTTGCGGACACCAGGCTTACCCCAGATGCCCTCACTCCCAGCGTCTACGGCAACGACAGGTTCGGAGTTTGACAGGGTGCCGAGGGATTTCTCCCCCTAAACATCCTATCGGTAGCTCTACCCCACCGTCTACCTCGGCTGAGATCTACCTACGAGTAGTTTCGAGAGGAACCAGCTATTGCCCGCCTAGATTGGCCTTTCACCCCTATGCACAGGTCATCCGAACGATTTGTACATCAGTACCGGTTCGGTCCTCCACCTCCCTTTCAGGAGGCTTCAACCTGCCCACGCATAGTTCGACGGGCTTCGGGTATCCCACCAATGACTCCGGGCGAGCACACCCTGCCCCTCACCTTACGGTTGCGGGCGATCGGTTTCCCTACGGCTCCGAGATTCAATCTCTTAACCTCGCCATTGATCAGAACTCCCTGGATCATTTTTCTAAACGAACGATATGACACTGCTCCACGCTCACGCGCTTCTTCGCTTTCATGCCATATCAGTCTGTGACCGTCTGGTTTCAGGCTCTTTTCACACCCCGCAAGGGGTCACTTTTCAGCTTTCACTCACGCTACTACTGCACTATCGGTCTCGGGACGTATTTAGAGTTAGAAGTCTATGGCTCCTACATTCATGCGCAATATCCGATGCACACTACTCAGGAACATCAAAAATCTTCTTTCCGGCCTTCTTCTACGGGGCTATCACCCTCTATGGCAAGACATTCCAGTCTATTTCGAATGGGCCAGTTAAGAAGTAAATGAGTCCATACACCACATCTCCCCTGTATTTCTACAGGGGATTCAGTTTGCTCTCTGCCGCGTTCGATCGCCTTTACTAACGGCATCTCTATTGATTTCTTTTCCTGCGGGTACTAAGATGTTTCAATTCCCCGCGTTCCCGATCATTACTGATCGAGCCAAAGGCTCAGGAAGTCCCATTAGGCAATCAGCGGATCAAAGGTTTCTTGCACCTCCCCGCCGCATATCGCAGCTGGACACGACCTTCCTCGGCGCCCGAGCCAAGCCATCCCCCAGACGGCGTAGCTAAACCAGAATACGGTTCGACTTAACACACGTCCAGGCATACATATGATCGGTAATCATGGAGGCTGGTACCTTCCATTATGGACGAAGCAATCGCTTCTCCCAGCCTCTATACCCTTCCCCGCTTAACTGCGTTAAGCAGGTGCACAGATGATAGGCCAATACGGCCCGAATAACCCCCATCTAGAGGGTAGAAGCACCCTATACACGACGGGTATTTATAGATTTTGGAGTCCAAAGCAGGGTAATTACACCTGTAATGAACCCGGTTTTGATGAGGAAAATGAATCACTATATAAAGTTAATGGAAAGGCTCTTTATTATATGCAGGGATAGGGCTTCTTACTGTAATCGTTCTGGTAAGTGCATGGTCCTCACTCTCTGCATTGATTAATATTGTGGCATTAACCGGATTTTCTGCAATCTGAATATATACGGATATGTTTCTACTTCCCATATATGGAATGGAGAGTGAGAGAGAATTGCCCGGATTTGTGGTATTATTTCCTACCTCTACAAGCCACGCACTCCAGCCGCTGGGAATCGCAGAAAGGGATATATTGATTGTCTCTGCAGTGTTTCCGGTATTACTAAAGGTGTAGTTCACAGTTATTGTGCTGCCCACTCCCGCCGTGATGTTCACGGGGGTTGCAGGAGATACGGAAAAAGACATGTCAGCTGGCACATACTGCATCGGCATCGGAACAAAGCATGTTATCAGGATAAAAGCGGCAAAAACCCCTAGGACCTGCCTCTTCAGATCCAGTCTACCTGTATCGTTAAGCGGTGGTGGGTGGTTCATGCCAAGAAGCATTATCAGAACAGCAAAAATAATCCATCCCATATAATTAAATGAAAAACCGAAAAATGTTAGCAATATGACCGTTGCATAGCTTATGTATCTTGCTTTATCGCCAAGAAGAGCCCTGACCACATGGCCGCCATCCAGTTGCCCGGCAGGCAGCAGATTTATTGCGGTAACAAAGAGGCCGACCCACCCTGCGAACGCCATGGGATGCATGGCTACATTTTCCGGGAGAGGTACGAACAGTGCCAGAAAGCTGTACAGAATTGGCAGGGATATGAGTGTATAACCGCCAGGTCCTGTTCCAGACGGTAATGCCTGATTCACGGCCCCTGTGAGGTGAAGGCCGATCACGGTAACCGGAATTGCTACAATAATACCGGCTATTGGCCCCGCAATACCGATGTCAAAGAGAGCCTTTTTGTTCGGGATAGGCTCCCTTATGCTGATAAAAGCGCCGAATGTTCCGAGCGGGGGAAAAGAAGGGATGAAAAACGGCAGTGAGGCGGCAACTCTGTGTCTCCTGGCCATAAGGTAATGCCCCATCTCATGAGTTCCCAGTATGAGAAGGAGGGGTATGGAGAAATAGAGAGTTCCGTTGAGGATATTATATTGAGAAAGCACCTCCCCTTTCCCCATATACGAATACCAGCCAGTTGCACCGGCCAGTATGGTGGTAAAGATGGTGATTAACAGCATGATAAAGTTCACAGGCAGCCCCATTCTTCTTCCAGGCGCAGTTCTTACGACAGTAATCAGATACTCCCCCCCCTCCTTTTTCAGAACCGGGTATGTGTTTCTATCCTTCATCTCCAGACGCAGAGCCTCGAACTGGCTGTCAAGCGTGGATTCATCCACATTCACAAAAAAAATCAGCAGGTCAAAGCTCACCCTGATGTCGTATATCGGAAAGTGGCGCCCGACTGCGGCCTTCATCCACTCTATATCGTTTTTAAGGAACATTTATTTCTCCTGTGAGGTTGTATTGGATGATAAAGATAACCATTGTTGTACATATAGTTATTGCTCAAAGCAGGAGGGGTGAACCTGTGAAAAGACATCAGGTTCTATTTATAGACTGCTAGTCAGATATGGGTAGGCATGAGAAGATTTCCTCATCTGTCTTTCGTTCTACGATAGTGTTATATATCAGGGAGGCGTTTTTGAGATAATGAACCAGAGGATGGAGAAATGTCCTGTTTGTGGGAATGACATCCCGTCTGGGACAGAGAGATGTCCTGTTTGCGGGTATGCTGTTCAGCAGAGGGAAGCAGGTGTGGAGACAGTGCCACCAGAGCTTCCACCAGAGGCGGCCCCGTACAATCCTGTTTATATGCAACAGCCGAGCAGAGGCACAGTGAGCACCCCTCCCGTGCCACTTCCATATATTGCCAGATATACCACTGGAGATAAGAAAAGACGATATGCAGGGACATTTGGAGCCTTCTCTTCCCTTGGGCTCCTGTTTCTCCTTATAGTATCGCTGGTCTATCTTCTCTGGAGTCCAAGTGTTGTAATACCTAACGGTATGTCTTATGGCGCCAAAATCTTTATTCTGACTCCTGCCCCCACGGCCATACTGACAGTTACTGGCTGGGGGTTTGTGGCCTACTATCTGGGAATAGTAGCAGCCATAACCATATCCTTCTTCTATGTGCTATTTAAAGACTGGAAGATATATGCGAAGGAGCTTAATATGCGGTGGAAAGAGGGAGAACATAGCATATTTTTTACAGTGTCAGCGGTCTTCTTCGCCGTCCTCTTCTTTGACAGGGCATATATCTTCTTCATCACCCTTATTCAAATCACGCCCACAACTCCTGATTTTTCAGGAGCGCCGATATGGGAGATAATGTACAGTCTTGCCAATGCCTCAGTATGGGAGGAAGTAATCACCAGAATCCTTCTTCTCGGCATTCCTCTCCTCCTCTATCATACAGTAAAAAGGGAGAGAAGGTATCCTGTCATAAGATACATCACTGGAGGAGGGATTGAGATGGACAATGGAGTCATAGTGCTGATAATTCTCTCTTCTTCCGTCTTCGGCATTGCGCATCTGTTCAGCTGGGACATCTACAAAATCATTCCAGCCACGGTGGGGGGAATCGCTTTTGCATATATCTTTCTAAAATACGGGCTTGCTGCATCCATAATCCTCCATTTTACCTTTGACTTTACAATCATCCCTACCATGTGGTCTGACAACTTTGCAATGCTCTATGTTGCTATAATGATTCTCTCATTTATCGCTGGTGCCATTTTCTTTGTCTATTACCTGAAAAAGATCATAGACTTTATCGATGTCCGCTTCGGCCTTGCCCCAGAACCCGCCCCATCATCTCACACCTCGGGTGGCCCCTATTATATCTCACATCCGCAGTATTTTTATCCAAACCCATTGCAGCAGTATCCAAACTACAGCTATCCAAACTACGGAAATCAGCCGGGTTATGCCGCCCATCCTCTAGACATGTCCTCTCCACCGCCCACCCGGCCCTACCAGTCAGTGCAGCCCCAGTATGGCCAGTATCCTCCCCAGTATCCGGCATATGCCCAGTCCCCTCAGCATCAGCAGCAATCCATGGACAGCAGTCAGAGTGGAGATATTAAGCAGCCCCTGTATGCGCCGCACTATGCTCAGCAGGCGAGCGGGCACCCCTCTCATCTAAATAACAGGCCAGGGCCCGTGCCAGATAGAACACCAGACAGGGGGTTTATATGCCCTGTATGCGGATACACAGAGGCCAGATACGAGAACGGCGTGCTGGTATGCCTCAGATGCGGCCATCGTACGGTTTTATAGATGGTGCAAAAGATCCTGCTTTCTGAGATATTCCAGACTCTTTACAGCACTCTCTATCGAGCCTTCTGCCTCTATCACATAGCCACCTCTGTATCCCGAGCTTGCAATGCGCGTCAGCACCGTTTTAAAATCTATGTTTCCCTCTCCGAGAGGCAGATGCTGGTCCTCAATCCCCAGATTATCGTGTATATGTATATTCTCTAGTTTTATTCCTCTTTCTGGCAGAAGGAGGTCAAGAAAGGCATCCAGATTTCCGGTGGTACTGGCATGGCCGATGTCAAGGCATATACCTATCTCTGTTCCTTCGGTCATACGGAGCATCTCTTCTGGTGTGTGGCCAACAGTTATGTGCATAGCAGGCATGTTCTCAAGGGAAACAGGAATCCCCAGATCCATCACAGCAGGGTTCAGTTCACGGAGGGATCGCTGAGTCTGCTTGATTACATAGTCCTTCTGTCCAAATGTATAGGGCGAGAGGACGCCGGGATGAATGGTTACATGGCTTATTCCAAGTCTCGCAGCAGCCTCTATATTTCTCTTCAGAAAGTTTACGGAAAAACGGCGGACATCCTCACGATAGCTTCCGATATTAATATCACTGAACGGAGCGTGCAGCTGGAGATTTTCTATCCCGTACGACGCAATAACATCCTCAAAGGATTCCTCTATTGATTCCAGAGAAAGAGTACCCTCTCCGAGAATCTCCCAGTTTTTAAAGCTGGTTGAGACGATGCGGGCAGCTTCTTCGAATGGAAGGTGGGCAAGAGCGGGAAGGGCAAGATAAATCATTGTTGTCCCTCCGTAATCACTCTTTCAGGGATATTTGTTATGAGCTCTATGAGTCTTTTTGGTTCCTCGTGTTCAATCACTACATCTATGCTACCCAGAGGGGGGTCCTCATCCTCAATAAAATTTACGGTTCCAGCGAAGGCCGCCTGCTTGTTGAGAGAAAAGGAAATTCTCTGACCTGAAGTGTGGCTATGAAGAAAGGAACGGGCGGTGTCTCTTATCCTCTCTCTCGCAAGAAGTTCGGTAAATCGTTTGAGGTCTTTTGCATCACCTTCCAGATGAATAGCGCCCATACTGCCTTCAACGGCTTTGAATTCTGTTTCAGGGAATATCTTTCTAACAGCTTCTTTTATCCTCTCCGTTGACTCCGTGGGATGGGCATCAACTCCTATGCTGATTCTCATGAGAGGGGATAAGGGCTTGGCATATATAAGGTATGAGCATATGGCCAGATTAAAAGCAGTGTTGGACCAGAGGCAGGGGAAAACTTTTATATGCAAAGGCAATCTCAATCATAAAGCTTATATGTAACATATGATGTAAGGTCAAAAACAGGTGAATACCGTGAAGTACACGCGCTTTGAAAAAGCAAGAATAATCGGCGCCAGAGCTCTGCAGATATCCATGGGCGCTCCGGTCCTTATAAATACAGAAGCAGAGGACATAATGTACCCAATAGACATTGCCATGAGAGAATTTGAGAAAGGGGTTATCCCGATCACCGTGAGAAGAGATTAAATTATAGAGGGTTTGCCATGAGCGAAGAAACTACAGAAATTAGAGATAACACAGAGAAAACAGGGATGCTGGTATCTGAAGACATCTACCTTACTTCTGGAGTCCATATCGGAACACAGGAAAAGAGCAAGGATATGCAGAAATTTATATTTAAGGTCAGAAGTGACGGGCTCTATGTTCTGGATGTGAAAAAAACGGATGAAAGGCTGAAAATAGCTGCAGCAACTCTTGCCAGATATGACCCAAAGGATGTTCTGGTTGTATCTGTAAGGCAGTATGGTGAAAAACCAGTTAGGGTTATGTCAAAGATACTCGGCTTCAAATCGTTCCCGGGCAGATTCATCCCCGGCACCATGACCAACCCGAAGCTTCCGAAATATACAGAGGCAAAGATTCTTCTGGTTACGGACCCCGCAGCGGATAAGCAGGCCCTGAAGGAAGCGGTGGACACAGGTATTCCGGTCGTGGGTCTGTGCGATGCCAACAACGAAACGCGCTATGTGGATCTTGTGGTACCGGTTAATAACAAAGGCCGGCGCTCCCTTGCTCTCGTATACTGGCTTTTAACTCGTGAAATTCTGAAGAACAGAGGAGAGATAGAGAGCAATGAGGAGTTTCAGCACGATATCGATGAGTTTGAGGCTGTGCTAGTATGAGATACCCGGCAGTAGCAGGGAAATTCTATCCATCTAATCCCGAAGAACTGAAAAAAACCATTAAAGACCTTTTTCTTGGGCCTTTCGGGCCTGGAGTTTTACCGCATAGCTTCACAGGGGAAAAAAATATCATCGGAGTGGTGTCTCCTCACGCAGGTTATATCTTCTCTGGGCAGGTCGCAGCGTATTCCTACCTAGAAATGAGCATGGGCGAGCGACCGGATACTGTGGTAATCATGGGTCCAAACCATACCGGAATGGGCTCTTCTCTGGCTGTAACTGAGCAGGACTATATCACTCCTCTTGGGGTTGCGCTTACAGATAAGGAGATGGTGGAGAGCATCTTGAGCCATGGAAATGGAGCGATAGAGGAGGATGCCAGAGCCCACAGATACGAACATTCTGTTGAGGTTCAGGTCCCTTTTATTCAGTACATCGACCCAAAAATCAGGATTGTGCCTGTTGTAATGATGGTGCAGGAACCACAATATGCTGAAACACTTGCCAGGGCCATCGAACTTGCAGCGGAGGAACTCGGGAGGAATGTCCAGGTTGTAGCCTCCACTGATTTTTCTCACTATGTCCCTCCAGATGTGGCGGAAAGGAAGGATTCAATGGCCATTGACAAAGTAGAGGAGATGGACCCAAAAGGGCTATATTCCACCGTTCGAAGGAATAGAATAAGCATGTGTGGATATGGGCCAGTGATGGCGCTGATGAATATTGCTCTGAACAAAGGCGGTCGTGCAGAGCTTCTGAAGCATGCAACATCAGGGGATGTCGAGCCTATGCCAGAGGTTGTGGGTTATGCCTCCATCGCCTTCTATGGAAGGGACTAATCGTTGTAGGTCAGAGCCAATTCCATAAAGTCTTCTGCAATATCTACCTCTTCAAAAACCGTTCTGGCCTCGTTTAACAGGACTGTAGCATCCTCATATCTGGGGCTTATATGCGTGAGAATCAGCCGCTTAACGCCTGCTTTTTTCGCAATCATTGCTGCATGGACGGAAGTGGAGTGCCCAAATTCCAGCGCCTTCTCCTCCATCTCTGCAGAGAATGTTGCTTCGTGTATCAGAATATCCGCACCGGTAGAGAGTTTTACCAATGACTCGGAGGGTGCGGTATCTCCGCTGTAGACCACCTTTAGTCCCGGTCTTGAGGGGCCAAGGACCTCTGTTGGCTCTATTGTTCTTCCGTTCACAGTAACGCTTTCTCCCCTCTGAAGCCTCCCAAAGAGTGGCCCCTCCGGTACGCCAAGGGATATGGCCTTCTCCCTGTCAAAACGGCCGGGCCTCTCCTTCTCCTCAATGGAATAGGCAAGGGTCGGAATGGAGTGCTTCACCTCTGCGGCCCGTATGATGTGTCTTCCGGTGTCTATTAAATCATCCTCATCCATGGGAACGGCCTGGACTTCAAAGGTTCTCCTGAAATCTCCAAGTGAGAGAAGTCGGTCGACCAGATCTTTCACTCCCTCTGGACCTGCAATGAAAAGCGGTCTTTCCCTTCCTGCAAGGGACATGCTCTGAATAAGCCCGGGAATTCCAAGGATGTGGTCTCCGTGGAAGTGGGTTATGAGAATCCTGCTTATCTTCATGAAGGAAATGGATGTGTAGAGAATCTGCCTCTGAGTCCCCTCACCGCAGTCCAGGAGCAGTACATCTCCACGGTCTTCAAGCGCTATGGATGAAACATTTCGGCTCTTTGTCGGCCAGCCCGAACCGGTTCCGAGGAAGACCAGCCTCATCTATGCTCCCTACCAGCCTCTCTTCTGCAGTTGCTGGTCGTCTGGAATCTTAGCTATCTCTATGCCCGGCATGGCCTCGCCAATTCCTGTTGAGACCTCTGCGATGACCTCTGGCTCATCGTAGTGCATCACCGCTTCCACGATGGCCTTTGCCCGTAATTCAGGATTGCTGGACTTAAATATTCCTGAACCGACGAATACGCCATCGCTCCCCATCTGCATCATCATGGCTGCATCCGCAGGAGTGGCTATACCTCCGGCCGCAAAATTGACGACAGGAAGACGCTTTCTCTTTGCAATATCCTGAAGGATGCTGCGCACTTCTACTTCCAACTCCTCAAGGCTCATGCCGTTAAAGACAATCTCCTTATGAGAGGTCGGCGTATTCCACAGCGGCTCTCTGGCAGCCCTATCAAGCCGGGCAAATGAGGCGGTATATGCATTTACCATCATCTCAAATTCTTCGTTGTCGAGCATGGGCAGTTTATCAATCATCTGAGAAATAAGACGGTGATGGCGGACGGCCTCTATTACATTTCCTGTTCCTGCTTCTCCCTTGGTCCTTATCATTGCAGCACCCTCAGCAATCCGTCTCACGGCCTCGCCCAGCTCTGTCGCACCGCATACGAACGGCACCGTAAATTCCCGCTTATTTACATGATAGAATGGGTCGGCCGGCGTAAGCACCTCGGACTCGTCAATCATATCAACACCAAGGCTTTCCAGAACCTGAGCCTCCACAAAGTGCCCAATCCGTACCTTGGCCATAACCGGTATGGTTACGGTATCTATAATCTCCCTTATCATCTGTGGGTCGGACATTCTGGCAACACCGCCCTGCGCCCTTATGTCTGCAGGGACGCGCTCCAGTGCCATAACAGCAACGGCTCCAGCCTCCTCGGCAATTGCGGCCTGCTCAGCATTGGTGACATCCATAATCACGCCACCTTTCTGCATGCTGGCAAATCCTCTTTTAATAAGCTCGGTCCCGTGTTTCATCTCTTCAAGGTTGAGTTTTCTGGGCATAATCTCACGCTCCAGAGAATTAGAAGCGTTCCTGTAATTAATACTTTCCCCACAAACTCAGAAATCAAATACCAGTGATTCTTCAACCATTATCTCCTCGAGCCTCTGTCTCCCTTTAGGGGTTATTTTCACAAAAAAGTCTGCAGGACCGGTATATTCCATGTACAGATATCCTTTTTCCGCAAGACCTTCTATCTTCTTAACAATGGTATTGAAAGGGAGGCCACGGAATCTCTGGCCAAGCTCCCTCAGAAAGTCGTCTCTGGATACGCCAATGTTTCTCATCCTGCTTATCTTCAATATCTCTCTCTCCAGAAGGTTCTCTTCCATCTGTTCACCGAAGCCGTATCAGCAGTATAGCATTTAATCCTTTCTGCATCGAGAATTAAAAGAGAAATGGAAATGGTTTTGGTCTAGAGGTTCTGTATCTTTTCTGCGATATCCTGGTTGTCTGGGTCTATCTGAAGAGCCTGAGTGTAGGCCTGCCTTGCCATTTCGGTGTTTCCGCGCTCTGCGAAAATGTCTCCTTTTAGAACCAGCGCATCTACATTGTCCGGATTCCTTTCGAGAACACTGGAAATGGATTGAAGGGCCTTGCCCCACTTCCCAGTAGCATTGAGTGCCTTCGCCTTTCCAATATGGGCAGCTATGTTATCCGGCTCCTGTTCCAGAATGCTGTCGTATATCCTTATGGCACCTACCATGTCGCCGTCGGCAGCCAGGGACTCTGCTTCATCAAGCGATATCTCTGGACTGGCGGTCTCAAACTCCGGTTCCTCAGCCTCTTCGTATTCTTCCTCAATCTGCTCTGGAACAACATCGCCTTCCTCTGATGAGATCTCCGGCTCAGTTTCGGCTTCTTCGCTCTCTCCGTATCCTTCTTCCATCTCCTCCGGAAGAATATCACTTTCCTCTGGCGAGACCTCTGACTCCTCGAAAACCTCTTTTTCAGGCTCTTCTGCTCCAGTCTCTGTTTCTTCCTCGACAGGTGTTTCCTGAAGCGGTTCAACGGCTTCGGCACCACCTTCGCCACCACTTGTCATAAGTTTGCTGATAACAAACCCGAGAATCAGGCATATTATAGCAACAAGAAGGAGAAGCAGCCCTCCTGCGCTGGAAAGAAGAGGTGCAGACTGACTGGCGGAGGATGCGGTGAGTGCAGAGAGCTCATCAGATGGCTGGTAGTCAACAGTGTAGGTCTGTTCCACAGAATTGCCTGCCGAGTCCACTGCGGAAACTGTTATAATGTTGCTTCCTGGAGAGAGGGAAACCTGCGAACTGAACTCTCCGTTGGTGGTTATCACCTGCTTTCCGTTGACATACACCTTTGAGCCGGGTTCTGCGGTGCCGCTGATTGTTATCTGTCTGGTCGATACTTTCTCCGGTATACCAGAAACGCTGAGGGAAGGAGCAGTGGTATCCACAGAAATAGAGACATTCCTGCTGGCAGTGTTTCCGGCAGCATCCGTGGCCACAACCGTGATCGTATTCTCTCCTTCTGCAAGAGTGGTCTCTGTGGAGAAGGAACCGTCCGTATGCACAACCACAGGAAGGCCGTTTACTGTTACCTGAACATCCCCTGGTTCTCCTATCAGATCAACAGCACCTGTAATGCTCGCCACAGGAATATTCCTTATTCTGGGGCCGCTGGCCGATACGCTGAAGCTGGGTGCAGTCGTATCTTTTATCAGTACGATCTCCTGAACATTTCTGTTTCCTGCAGAATCGATTACAACGATGGTTACTGGGTTGAGCCCTTCATTAAGTGGAATATCAAGTGAGAAGGAACCATCATCGCTGACTTCTATATTCTGACCATTTATCGTAACGCTGGAGCCTGCATCTACATGGCCTACAAGATGGTAGCTATCTGCTTGAGTATATATCGTACCTTCGGATGATAGGCTATCAACAGATACGGATGGAGATGCGGTATCTACCACAAACGACCAGGATTTCTGAACCTCATTTCCTGCGAGGTCCCTTGCTATTACTCTAACAGTGTGGACGCCATCCATGAGGTTCTTAGATGGAGTATATGTTGCAACAGTATCGGTGGATGTGATCTTATCGCTTATGTCCTGGCCATCGAGATACATTCTCGTGGCGGTTGGGTCTATTCCAGAGCCAGGTACCACAGCCTTGCTCACAGTTGTTTTCCACTCCTCATCGGAAGCACCCCAGAGATGTGCAGGAGCAGTATGCGTTCGAACCACAATGTCCTGCCCAGTATTTGCTGTAGGGTCGTCATATGAGGCCTTGATAACCGGTGTTGCAGTAGAAACATTGGTTGATTGTTCTGGCGTAACATCCGTTATTTCTGGTGCAGTTCTCTCCAAGGTGAGCGATACTGGCAGAAGCAGAGACATCGGAGCGTTGTATGTTCCTATATAGAAGGCACCCATAAATGTCCCATCTGGTGAGTTTTCATCAAAGTTCCATGTGATATTAAGTTCCTTTGGCTGATATGCAGGTATGGTTCTACTATCCTGCCCTGAGACCTTGAATCCGGTACCCTGCACCAGTGTGATGTCCAGATTGAATGTGTTCTTTCCGCCGGGCACATCGAATCCGAAGACGCGAATAAGATATGTTCCCG
>Ga0114934_10001592_pt1 | contig 14767 bp, 14 predicted proteins | sample 4SBtaG_2_FD_99695 | JGI IMG/M metagenome (GOLD analysis project Ga0114934, IMG submission 99695) | Deep subsurface microbial communities from Kolumbo volcano to uncover new lineages of life (NeLLi) - 4SBTROV10_white metaG | ecosystem: Environmental > Aquatic > Marine > Volcanic ... | reverse complement strand
CTTATCTGAAAAAGCGCTTGTCACTTACCGAACCGGTCCCCAATATTTTGTGGTTGACTTTCAGTTGACACGCAAGCCCGCGTCCGCTATACTCCAACCTCAAAAAAGCGAATTCTTATCAGCTGGAGATGAAACGGAGCGGTCTGAAGAAGTCGCTGGCTACCTTGTGCATCGGCGGAGGCATGGGATTCGCCATGACGTTGGAGCGGTAATTCTAACATTAAAGTTGGCCCAAAGATCCAATTTCGAGTCCGACGGACCCGGAAATAAACCCACGGACAAGCAAAGGAAAAGGTTCCTGTGCTTGTTCGTGGAAGATGAACTGGACGGCCTTGAGGGAGTTGCGTAGCATCCTGGTGCGGGAGCGACAGGCTCCTTGCGGGATTCTTCGGGGGAGGGATGTAATGGCGAATGAAGAAAAATTTAAGCTGCTGGAAAAGAAACTGGCGGAGGCGGATTTGGGTGGGGGCCAGTCTAGAATAGAAACCCAGCATGACAAGGGAAAACTGACGGCTCGGGAACGAATGGCTCTATTGTTGGATCCGGGCACGTTCCAGGAAATAGATAAATTCGTTTATCATACGGAGACGGATTTCGGTCTGGATAAGAAGCGCTTCCCGGGCGATGGAGTGGTGACCGGATTCGGCAAGATTGATGGAAAGCAGGTGTTCGTATTTGCCCAGGACTTCACCGTGTTGGGAGGATCCCTCAGTCTGGTGCATGCCGATAAGATTTGTAAAGTCATGGATCTCGCCATGAAAAATGGCTGTCCACTCATCGGGCTCCAGGATTCCGGAGGCGCTCGGATCCAGGAAGGCGTCACCAGCCTGGCCGGATACGGAAATATTTTTATGCGCAACGTGCTGGCATCCGGGGTGATCCCGCAGATTTCGGTCATCATGGGTCCCTCTGCCGGGGGCGCGGTCTATTCTCCGGCGCTGACGGACTACATTTTTATGGTGGAGAAAACATCCTACATGTTCATTACGGGGCCGCAGGTGGTAAAAGCGGTGACCCACGAAGATGTGAGCACCGAGAAACTGGGTGGAGCCGCTACTCATACGAGCTTGAGCGGTGTAGCCCATTTCAGGGGGAAGAACGACGAGGAAGTGATAGGGATGGTTCGGGACTTGCTTTCCTTTTTCCCTCAGAATTTTAGAGAGAAACCCCCTTGGAGAGAACCTTCCGATGACCCGGACCGAACGGATCCAGGGCTGCGGGATATCATTCCGGATAATCCCCGACATGTATACAATATGTACAAGATCATCAAAAGCGTCGTAGATGACCACTATTTTTGTGAAGTACACAAGAACTATGCGCGAAACATCATCATAGGATTTGCGCGCCTGAATGGATATCCGGTAGGAATTGTTGGGAACCAACCCAATGTGGCCGCCGGATGCCTGGATATCAAGGCGTCCGTGAAAGGAGCTCGGTTCGTTCGATTCTGCGATTGCTTCAATATTCCGTTGATCACGTTTTGCGACGTTCCGGGTTTTTTGCCGGGCACTCAACAGGAGTTCGGAGGAATCATCAAGCATGGCGCCAAGCTGATTTATGCCTACTGTGAGGCCACGGTTCCGAAGATCACCGTTATTACCCGGAAGGCATACGGCGGCGCGTATATAGTCATGAGCAGCAAGCATCTCTGGGGGGATATCAATTACGCTTATCCCACGGCCGAGATTGCCGTGATGGGACCCGAAGGAGCCGTGGGGATCGTGTTTCGGAAGGAGATTCAAGCAGCGGAAGATCCGGAGAAAAAAGAACAGGAACTGATCGAAGAATACCGTTCAAGATTCGCAACACCGTATCAGGCAGCTATGCACGGGTATGTGGACGAAGTGATCTTTCCGGAACAGACCCGGATGAAGCTGATCCGTGCACTGGACGCCTTGACGAACAAAGCGGATCGAATGCCTGCGAAGAAGCACGACAATCTTCCTATATAATACCAAGAACCAGCGGAGGAGGAGTTACCATGAAACTGGACATTAGAGGAACATTGCCGAAAAAGATAAGGGTGCTGGAGTTGTTTGCCCGGGACGGGATCCAAAATCTGGATACCTACCTTCCCGTGGACACGAAAGTTTGGTTTATCAACGAATTCATTGCATGTGGATATAAGTACGTAGAAATCACGAATTTTTCGCATCCCAAGTATCTCCCTCAGTCTTCCGATGCGGAAGCTGTTCACGCGGCCCTCAAGCGCGTGGAGGGAGTGCATTACAAGTCCTATGGGATGACCAAGAAGGCGGCTGAACGGGCCGCCGCGGTAAAGGAGAAGGGGGATCCCCTCGACTCGGTCGCCCTGACGATTTCCGCCGCCGATCTGCATGGGAAACGCAACTCGGGCCGGACCCGAGACGAGTACAAGCCTGAGATCAAGGAGATGTTCAAAATCTGTCAATCCGTGGAATTGGATCTGGATATGGCCATTGCCTGCGTGTACGGGTCTCCCTGTGATGGGCGGGTTCCCATCGAGAACACCATTGATCTCATAAAGTGGGGGCTTGACCTGGGTATCCGGCGATTTACGCCGTGTGACAGCACCGGAGAGAGCAATCCGGTCCGCTCCTATGAGTACATGACGCGTCTGGTGGACGAGTTCGGTAATTACGACGACGAGGTCGAGTTCCGGATTGCGCATTTTCACGATACCCGCGGCATGGGACTGGCCAATACGTTTGCCTCGGTGCTGGGCGGAGCCACATTGGTGGAAGCGTCTCTCGGAGCCATCGGAGGCCAGCCCGCCTTTATCGTGGATCGCTATGTGGGCAAAGGTACCGGTTCCCTATACACGGACGGGGTGGATGTGGGGAACTGTTCGTCGGAAGATGCGGTGGTCATGCTGGAGGAATTGGGTATCCAAACCGGTATCGATATTCCCAGACTATTGGCTCTGGGACGGGTTCTGGAACAGGTTCTCCGCCGCAAGCTGCGTCCTTTTACCACCAAGAACGGTCCGTGTACTCACGGTACGGTGCAATGGAATGACGGATCGCAAGGGTATATGTTTGTTCCGCCGTGGCAGGACGGATACTTCTGTTATCCCAAGGACAAGTCTCAATTGAGATAATCCTAGTTTGTTTTTTCCGTCAATCTTCAACCATCCATGAATGGAGGATGCTGTGAACGTTGCCGATGGATTGCGAATCAATTCCTGGCGGTTTCCGGATAAGACGGCCGCTGTCTTCGAGGAGAAACGCCTCAGCTATCTCGAGCTCAATGCGAGGGCGAACAGGTTGGCCCACGCCATGAGAGATGAGGGATTCAAGAGGCAGGATAAAATCTCCATACTCATGTACAATAATACGGAGTTCCTGGAGATCTACCATGGTCTGGCGCGAATCGGTGTGATCAGTGTGCCGGTGAACTTTCGTCTGGTGGCTTCCGAGGTTGAGTATATTATCAACAACTCGGATTCCATCGGGGTGATCGTAGGTCATGAATTACTGGATCGGATCAATATTCAGAATCTTCCTCTGGTGAAGAAGGAACACGTCTATGTGGTCGGTCCCGAAAACAAAGTGCCGGAGGGATTCCTCCATTACGAGAGCCTTTTGGATGGCCGCCCGGACCATGAACCTACCGATGTGGACCTTAGTGAGGAGGACATTTTCTTTTTCGGATATACGTCCGGTACAACGGGATTCCCAAAGGGGGCCATGAACACCCAACGGGGGATCCTGGATATCGTGAAGAACGTGTTCGTACGCACGGCGGGCAAGCCACATATCGATTTGACCAAACGGGTATTGCTGGCCATCATTCCTATCTGCCATTCGAATAGTGTGTGGGCCACTCTGATCACGTTCTGGTGCGGGGGCACCAATGTGATCATGCCTTCCGGAAAGTACGATTCGGAAAAGGTGTTGCAGACTATTGAGAGGGAGAAAGTCACTACGACTTCCATGGTCCCCACCATGATCACGCGGATTCTTGAACTTCCGGACGAAGTGAAGAATCAGTACGATATCTCTTCCCTGTCGAGCATTGGAAGTTCAAGCGCGCCCTTGATGACTAAGACCAAGGAAGAAGCCTTGGCGTTTTTCAAGAACGCCCGGTTCAGCGAGGGCTACGGTTCGACCGAGACGGGGGCTCTCACTACCTTGCGGCACAAAGATCAGCGCAGGAAGGTCCGAAGTATCGGGTTGCCCAATCCCGGCATTGACATCAAGCTGCTCGACGAAGAGGGGAACGTGGTCACGGAACCCCACAAGCAGGGGGTTCTTTGGGCCAAGGCGCGTTCCGCCTTTATCGGCTATTACAAGGATCCCGAGAAAACCCAGGAAGCCATTGACGGAGAATGGGTCACGGCCGGCGATGTGGCGTATTTTGACGAGGAAGGGTATTACTATCTGGCCGATCGGAAACATGATATGATCATTAGCGGGGGCGAGAATATCTACCCGGCCGAAATCGAAGAAGTCATCATGAAAATCCCGGGCGTGTCGGAAGTAGCCGTAATCGGTGTTCCGCATCCTGAATGGGGTGAGGAGGTGAAAGCTCTGGTCATGTTGAAAGAAGGCGCCAAGGTGACCGAGCAGGAAATTCTCGATTTCTGCAAGGAGAACCTAGCCGGATACAAACGGCCGCGGAGCGTGGAGTTCCTGGACGATTTTCCGCGGACCGCTACGGGAAAAGTGTTGAAACGACTTCTCCGGGAGCCCTATTGGAAAGGGGAGGAACGAAAAATCTGATTCTCGATGGCCTCTCCGTTCTCCATCTGAGAGATGGAAAACGGAGAGGAAAAGTGGTGTGCTCGCGTTTCGAGTATCAGGGTGGTGTCAAACAACGCAAATAAGGGGAAGCGGTTATGACATTTACGACTCTTCAGCTTGACGTGTCGGAGCAAGTGGCCACGATTACCATGTCCCGTCCGGACCGTATGAATGCCTTTAACCTGACCATGCTCAACGAGCTGGTCACCGCCTTGGAAGAAGTGGGCTTGGATGAAAACGTCCGGGCTGTAATTTTGACGGGGGAAGGAAGGGCTTTTTGCGCTGGAGCGGATGTGAAAGGCGTGGATGATCTGCTGGGATTACGGCAAGAACGTCCGGAGCGGGAGGATATTCTTAAGTTGGTATGTCGCGTGACGCTGGCCATTCGGCAGATGCCGAAACCTGTAGTGGCGGCTGTAAACGGGGTGGCTGCGGGCGCAGGCGCCAATTTCCTTCTGGCGTGTGACCTGATCGTGGCCTCTGAAAAAGGAAGATTGGCTGAGAACTTCATCAATATAGGTCTCATTCCGGACGGGGGCGGAACCTTTTTTGTTCCACATACAGTCGGATATCATCGTGCAGCGGAACTGTTTTTTATGGGGCGCATCCTGAGCGCCCAGGAAGCAATGGACCTTGGCCTGTACAACCGGGTCGTGCCTCTTGAGGAACTAGGGGGCGCTGCGAGAGATCTGGCCCTTGATTTGGCTCAAAAACCGACCCGGGCCATCGCTGCTGTGAAAGCCATAATGAACCGGGAGACCATCCGGGTGTTGCGTGCGCATCTTGAAGAAGAAACCCGGAACCAGCGGATTATGGTGGCAACCCGGGATGCCACGGAGGGGATTACCGCATTCGGCGAAAAACGGAAGCCGACATTTGTGGGGAAGTAAGTGGACCCGGGCTATGAGAACGCTGGTGTGAAGGTGCCAATTTTAATAGGGGGTTAATGAATATGCTCGAAATCAGGTATCATGGAAGAGGAGGACAGGGGGCGGTGACATCCGCAGAGTTGATGGCGATCGCCGCTATCAACGAAGGGAAGTACGCTCAGGCATTCCCGAGCTTTGGTCCGGAACGCCGCGGTGCTCCCGTGATGGCTTTTACCCGGATCGATACGGATACCATCCGTACGCGGGAGAAGGTGTATTATCCCAACGTGGTGGTGGTGCTGGATCCTACCCTTCTCGATATTGTTGATATCGGAAGCGGACTGAAGGAAGGGGGCACTTTGATTATCAATTCCACGGATGAGGCTTCCGTTTTACGGGAAAAATATGGCTTGAAGGGCCGACTCGCATTGGTGGACGCATCCAGGATCGCTATGGAAGAGATGAATGTGCCCATCACAAATACGACCATGCTGGGGGCTCTGGTAAAAGCCACCGGAGCAGTGGATTTGACCTCGCTCGAAGGGCCCATTCAGAACCGTTTCGGAGGGATAGCTCCAAAAAATATCGCATCGTGCAAACGAGCGTTTGAAGAAACCATAGTTGAGGAGTAGACCCGTGGCTAAAGAAACAGGCGCGATAAGTTGGAAAGAATTGCCGTTAGGTGCTGTCATCCTGGAGCCTGGAAGTTCCTCGAAACTCAAAACCGGAGACTGGCGTACTATGAGACCGGTCACGGATTATGATTGTTGCATCAAGTGCGGATTCTGCTATATTTTTTGTCCGGATATGGTGTATTCGAGGAACGAGGAAGGGTTTTATGAGCAGAATTACTACTACTGCAAGGGCTGTGGTATTTGCGCCCATGAATGCCCTAAAGACTGCATAACCATGGTTGAGGAGGGCGGTGATGGCTAAGCGAATAGGAATGGAAGTGTCGATTGCCTTGGCGGAAGCCGTCAAACAGGCCAACGTGGACGTAATTGCCGCATACCCCATTACTCCGCAGACGCACATTGTGGAACATCTTTCAGAGGTGGTGGCGGATGGCGATCTTGATGCGGAATTCGTCCCGGTTGAATCGGAGCACTCGGCCATGAGTGCTTCGGTGGGAGCTTCCGCAGCAGGTGCCCGGACGTTTACGGCAACCAGTTCACAGGGGCTGGCCTTGATGGTTGAAATCCTGTACATTGCCTCCGCGCTCAGGCTTCCAGTGGTTATGGCCATGGCGAATCGAGCTCTGAGCGGGCCCATCAGTATCTGGAACGATCACAGCGATATCATGCTGGCTCGTGATACGGGGTGGATTCAGACTGTGGCGGAGAATGGGCAGGAAGTATACGATTTGATTTTTCATGCCTACCGGGTGGCCGAGGATCATCGTGTTCTTCTTCCCATAATCGTAAATATGGACGGTTTCACTCTGAGCCACGTGATCGAGCCGATCGAGCTTTTCGAGCAGGATGATGTGGATCGTTACCTCAAACCGTTCGAGCCGGCCATACGGTTGGATCCCAAAAATCCGCTCACCATGGGGCCGGTGGGGATGCCGGAGGTTTTTACCGAAGCCAAGATGGCCCAGGAAGAAGCGATAAAAGGATCCAAGACCGTGATCGTAGAAGCCTGGAAAGAATTCGGGGACCTGTTTGGTCGTTATTACCATCCTGTGGAGACCTACAAAACGGAAGATGCGGAAACAATCCTGGTCACCATGGGGAGTATTGGGGAAACCGCCATTACCGCGGTAGATACGATGCGTGACAAGGGTAAGAAGGTTGGTGTGGCCCGCATCCGTTTGTACCGGCCGTTCCCCCAGGAAGAAGTGGTGGCCGCTCTCCAGGGAGCCAAACGAGTGGGAGTTTTGGATCGTTACCCTGCCTTTGGATCGTATGGGGGTCCCGTTGCCATGGAAGTTTGCTGGGCATTCCAAAATCAGAAAACTAGGCCGTTTATCTATAATTTTATCGCGGGCCTGGGCGGCCGTGATGTAAGCGTAGAGAACTTCGAAGAGATGGCCTCCGACCTGGAGTCTCTGGAGAGCAAGGAACTGACGGAACTCTATCAATACATCAATGTGAGGGAATGATGGGAACAGCGACAGAAGCGTTAAAGGAATTCAAAGGGTACAACCTGAAAAAAAGGTTGCCGTTGTCCGAGCCGCTGGCTCCCGGTCATCGGGCGTGCCAAGGTTGTGGCGAGGTCCTGGCCCTGCGGCAGGTGATGAAAGCCATCGGGGAAAACGTAGTGGTGGTTTCCGCTACGGGATGCATGGAGATCATCTCCTCACCCTGGCCTCAGACGGCTTGGCGGGTACCGTGGATCCATGTGGCCTTCGAGAATGCGGCGGCTGTGGCGTCCGGTATCGAAGCTGGATACAAGACGCTGATACGAAAAGGCAAAATCAAAGACGAGCGGACTACCTTTCTCGCGATTGCGGGTGATGGGGGAACAGCGGATATTGGACTCCAGGCACTGAGCGGGGCCCTGGAACGGGGCCACAATTTCGTGTATCTGTGCATGGACAACGAAGCGTACATGAATACGGGGATCCAACGTTCGAGTTCGACCCCGTATGGGGCCATGACTACGACTTCTCCTCCCGGGAAAAAGAGTATTGGGCAGCATACGTGGAAGAAAGATGTGCCCGCTATCGCGGCTGCGCACCGGATTCCCTATGTGGCTACGGTTTCGCCCGCCTATGCGGTGGATTTGATGAACAAGGCCAAAAAGGCTTCGCTTGTGGACGGCCCCGCGTACCTCCATGCCTATTCGCCTTGTCCCACCGGCTGGCGCATGACGCCGGAACTCTCTGTGGAATCGGCCCGTCTGGTGGTCGAGACCCTGATTTTTCCGCTTTATGAAGTAATCGACGGCCGGTGGGTTCTCAACAAAAAGATCAAGAATCCCAAGCCCGTGATCGAATATCTGAAACATCAGCGGAGATTCCGGCATCTGACCGAAAAGGACGTCGAAGTCATTCAGCAAGGAGTGAACGAACGATACGAGGATCTTCTTAGGAAGATCGCAGCGACGAATCCGGAGCCTCCCAAAGAGGAAGGCGAGGCCGTACCTGCCGAATAGACGATGAAGTTCCAAATTTCGGGCGAGCGCTCGAATCGAAACAAAAAAGAAGGGCGGTGATTATTTCACCGCCCTTCTTCCGTTTGAGTTCGAGAAAACAATCTATAGGAAAACTACCAGGCTCCGACTTTCCCGGCACTAAAGTACGCCAAGGCCGGATAGGCGCATGTTACGACACCCACAAAGAAGGCGTACCACCCGATGAACTTAAGGGTGGCGAGCCCCGCTCCGTAATTGCCCAGCCCCAGAACCCAGAAAAACAGGAAAAAAGTAACGGCCCACACAAGAAACAGAATTCCGAACTGGGGAACCTTTGGAAGTTTCTTGCCTATAATGTGAAAAAAACCTAGGCAAAGAATGAAGAGCATAATGGACACGGGAAGACAATACCAGCCTAAGGGCTGAAGCGCGGCAAATGAGACAAACGGATTGGCTTTGGCTCCTCCCGTTACCGCGGCCTTTGCAAAATTGATGTAAGTAGGATCGTACATATGGTTGATCGCAGCCGCCAGGAGAAGATAGGCAACCGCAAAGGTGAGGACCGCAGATGCTATTACGGAGGAAACGGTCTCACCAAACCCCTTATAAAGATCCATGGTTGCGATAATCAGTGCCATGATCACCATCAAGCCACCGATTACCCAGTTGAGATTTGCAATCCCTGCAGCGGAAAATCCCAGCGCAAGAACCGGCACTCCAGCGCCTCCCGCCACCGGACTGAAAGCGGTAATCACCTGTGCCATGGTTAGTCCGTTTACAACCAAGATAGCCCCGACTAGATACAACACGACATAAACCATTTGACCCTCCCTCGATCTGTTAAGGTTTTGTTGGTTAAAAAACCAAACTTCTACGAACAAATCGGCTGTCATCGGTTCGGGAAATCAATTCTTACAGCCCTTCCGGAACCCGACAGACGATCGCGTCCTCGAATTCGTCGTATCAGCGAGAGTCTTTCATGGACGATTGGGATCTCTTCGATGAAATGATGAATATCTGTTCCACGGGTACTGAACGAGATCCCACCTATCACTCAAAGAACAAAATTGTACCTTTTCTCTATGGCTACCTGGATGAAACCAGACAAACTGTATTTTGGACTAAGTCTTAAAGAATGTCAAGAGACTTTATTACGGTGCTGCGATTCAGACAGTATGGAGTCCAGAGGCGGGATAGGAGTTGGGGTCAGGGTGGCCATGGTCGAAGCATAGCACGGAAAGAGGGTAAATTTAGTCGCCTGCCAGAGACTATTGCGTATTGGGTATGGGTTGGGATGCTTTGGGCATTTTTTTGGGACAGAAAACCCCCGAAAGGATGTTCGTTGAGTGGACTATATTGCTGAGAACTGGAGGAGAAGATGCAGAAAGGGTCATAAATGTGGCCGGGGATTCGTCATGACTTCCTTCATTTCCCGGCGAAGTCTCCTGCATTTATCGACTATTTTCTTGCGGGGCTTGTCCTCAAGGCTCGCTATGATGTGAGTGTATTCGATCGGCGTAAACAAACCGTAATAGTTTTCGAAGTAAACGATGATGTGATTATCCGAGGGTAATAACTGCTGACGAATACGGGGTAGTGTCTTACTGTTTAGCTCCTTTCGCCCCCGGCGGAGGAGATAGATCTGAAGCAAATTATAGCTAAGCATGATAAAAACGACCTGGTTAACCACCATGGAAAAGGCGCGAGAGGTAAATTTAGTCAGATCGACGAAACATTTAAGTTGACGGTGTCGCTCTTCGATAGTTGTTCGCAGATGGTATTCCTTGGATGCCTCGGAGGGGTCCTCTACCTCTTTGGTATCGATTAGGAGCCATGTTTTCTGGTGCCCATCAGCATAAGTTTCACGGTTGGCCACGACACTGAGCGGCACTGTGCACGAAGACCAACTCCGAAACTCCCCGATAGTCGCGGCTTCCCTCTTTACGATGGTTTCCTCTGGCGGTGGTAATGGCTCTTGCTGTTTAAGCCGCTCAATAGTTTCCTGCCGCTTTTTCTCCCGCGTGACAATGGCCTTGGGCCTTGGCCGGGGTAGGTTTTGGGTCTGTACTACGGGTTCTTGTAAGCAAACCCAGCTAACATCGGGCAATTTGAACAGGGCCATGGCATCCTCATAAATATCCATATTGCGACGAACAGGGATAAGCACATCAATGCCATAGTTATCCTTGCAGATAGAGATACTTTTGCCATCCAGAAACCCTCGGTCTAAAATCAGCCTTTTCATTACCTCTTTTCCCACCGTCTCCACAAACTGTCTTACCTGCTCATAAAGCACTGGAGACTCATGGGCATTGCCAGGGAGAACCTGTAAGGATACAAAATAGAAAAAATCCATAGAGCGATTTGTGTGCAGGAGTGACACCATCTTGTAACACCGTCTCCACTGGCAGCCAGTCTTTCGCTCATCGGTCATTTTCTTATATGCCTCTTCGCTGACCGGATGATCGCTCTGATCAAACAGAAGCTTTGCGGACCCCTCATAATTGGGATTATCCGGAACAAATAGATAAGAGGCATCACCGATGAAAATACCCTCTTTGTCAAAAGCACGCTGGCTTTTAAATACCTTTGCCACGTCAGTAGAGAACCAACTCATTAGGGCATTGGCCTCTGTGTCCTTGGTCAGTTTACGTAAAAAATCCTGATCGCAGGGTGCCTCGCGGTTATAATGATTTTTCTGATTGAATCCCTCGCAGGCAATAGTGACATCTCCATTATCCGGATGGATAACCTTCCGAGCGCCTTTAGGACCTAAGGCATTCAGTAGGCCTCCTGATCGTACTATCATCGGAAAAGCATTAAAAGAGTGTACACCATGCAGCCGCATAGAAAGGTTGCTGGCTACGTAAAACCAGAGAGGAACTTCCTGTTTCTTTCGGGGGGTCGGGTAGGTCTCGGCAAGTTTATTCAGAATCTTCTTGGCTTTAATGAAACGGAAAAATTCCGTCTCAAATACCTCGCTGGCAGACTCTACATAGTCAAATTCTCCGTTACCAAGGGCTTCCAAAACCAAAGGCTTGTTTTGCTCGAAGATCACCAGATCCATTTCTATCCCTCACGTGGTGACCGCTTTTTAGCAGGAGAAGGGATTTCCTCCCTTCTCATCGCCTCCATATCATCCATGACTTGAAGTATTTTCTTATGCACCTCGACCAGACGGCTCCGAGCGCGTCTAAGCTTTTGGTATCTCCTGACCTTACTCTCTACCTCCACAAGAGATCCCCGCGGGATGACACGTAGCTTCGTCTTTCCTTTCTCGCTGGCGCTAACAACCATACACCGGTGCAACTCGCCCCGTGCACACTTGCAGCCCGGCTTTCCGCATTTTCGCTTGAGTTCATAGACCGATCCTTTGATTACAGGCTTATCGGAGAGGAAAGGTTCGACAAGCTGCCGAACCTCATCCGTGAGATGAACAAGGGACTGCCGAAGTCGGCTAAACTTACGCTTATCCGTTTTGAACTGTATGCCCATTACTATATAAGCATACAGAAGTCTTAGGCAAAAGTCAAGAGAAAATGACACGCACAAAAAAAATATTTCGGGATTGTTAGAGGCAAGCAGCTAAAATAGGCGAATAACCCTCTATCGTGGCTTTACGGCTGCCGAAGGTAGGCAACTGCGCGGTAGGATTATCTACTGTCTGAATCGCAGATTACGGTGTGGTGATAATATGAAAGAGTAGCATTGATTAGGGTTTCCGGGTACCTGAGGGGGGTCTATGGAGATTGTACTATTTCATACAAAGATTGTGTTTATTCTCTCTCCAGGATCGGGGAGGGAGTCTGCTAGGATTAGGGTTGTGAATGCCGAAAAACCAAGGAATGAGCAGGTTGATTTTTGAACGTATCGGGTATTGTGTCGAGGGTGTATGATTCTTGTTGTATCCATACATCTATGCTTCCATGGACAGATTTCATCCAGGACAGGATCGAGGCCTCCCCTTTATTGTTTTGTGACGCCCATACTTGCCCTTTTCTCTCAACAACCGTAGAATGAGACGGATGGTTTCCGGAAAACGCATGGCGTTGCGTAAGAGGTCCTGAAACCTCTCGCAGGTCATGAACGAGACCGAATCTTATGCCTCGGCTGGAAATCCTGCTTTTCGTAAGTCCGGCCCATCGGCCTGTTTTTCGGGAAGCTCCGTGCTCTACAGCGCAGTTTTTGTCTGAAAACGGTTCCCGGATCTATCCGGTCCGCTTGTTCGCGATCCTGAGATCGGACCCTCGTTATCTCGGGGCTTTCATCCTTAAGATCTGTCCGAAATAGGGGGAGACCAGCAAATGTCCAGAAGAAAGGGGGTCGGGATTCGGCATCCATGCATCGCTGAGTAGCGCGTTTCCGGAAACCGTATCCTACTTGTTTCCAAGAATGTGATCTTGGATTCCCGATCGAATAGAGATCATCTCGGCAACAATACTCACGGCAATTTCCTCCGGGGTCTCGGCACCTATGTCCAAGCCGATGGGTGAATGCACCCGGGCCAGCCGGGAACGGGCAAATCCTTCCTTCTCGAGTTCCCGGTAGATCAATTCCCTCTTTCGCCTGGAACCGATCATGCCCACGTAAGCCGTTTCGTTCTTCAAAACCTGGGAGAGGACCTGTTTATCGTAGAGATGGCCCCGGGTGACAATGACCACATAACTTTCAGGTTCGAATTTGATTTCCCCGGAGAGGTTCCGGAAATCCATTACGTGGATTTCATCCGCTTGGGGAAATCGTTCCGGGCTTGCAAATTTCCTGCGGTCGTCGATGAGCGTCAAGTCAAACCCGACCATCTTGACCAGAGGGACCAGGTGAAGGGAAATATGGCCGCCCCCGAACAGATAGACCTTAGGTGCTTTCCGGATCAATTCCAATAAGTACAGCGTACCTTTCTGTTTGGGGTGCTCCAGGATACGTGAGCCGATTCGAGGATCGGCCTTGAGCTTTTTCAATTTTTTTTCCAAGAAATCGGGGTGAGCAAAGAATCTATCCAGGGAACCCAGGATTTCCCCCCCCGTCCCGATACAACAACTTTTTCCCCCTAATTCCGGGCATTTCGCCAGGGAGAATGAGGGTCATCAGGAAGGCTCCGCCTCCATGAGTCACGATATCGGCGGCGGCCCTGAAAAGGGTACGCGCCTGCTCGTCGCAGGCATAAAGAGGCTCCAGATATACCTGCACGTCGCCGCCGCACAACATGGCCGACTCGGCTGCATTCCGGCCTCGAAGGTCGAAATGAATCAGGCGGGATGCCCGGTGTTTCATTGCATGCCTACCTGCCTGGATTACTTCGGCTTCCAGAAGCCCGCCGCCGATGGTGCCTTCAATCCGCCCGTCCCGGTGGATGAAAAGGTGGGCCCCCCGTTTTCGGGGAGACGATCCTTTCTGCTTGACGATGGTGGCAAGGCACATATCTTGGCCTTGATGGAGATTTTCGGATATCTGGACGAAAAGGTGATGCATCGTTTCCTAAGGTTGTAGTTTCGAGGTGAGCGGATCTGGATTCAAACGTCCCGGTTGGTGCTTATTGATTGAATTCGGCCATGATTCCTTCCAGTACGGATCCTCCAATGGCTCTTGCCTTGTCGCTGATTGTGTTCAAGTATTCCGATTTTTCCCGTGGATCGATGTCTCCAAGCTTGGTGCCTGCTTTGACCCGGGTTCCGGTCCGAATCAAGCCCCTCAAGATTCCACCGATTTCGGAGCGTATGCTGAGATCGTTCATACGGCCCAGAAGTTGATCCGGAACGATGCGCATTCCAAGCTCCAAAGGGGTTTGAAACACACCGTCCACCGGGGCCCGAAACACACGCTGCTCCGCGTACCCCGCGACTGTGCCAGGTATGCCCGTATCGTCCCGGGGAGTGCCTTGGTAGATAAGGCGACCCAAGTTGTGACCCCGGTGAGTCTCGATGGCCAAATGAACGGAGCCGGGTGCTGTAAAGCCGGGTCCCAAACCGATCGTCTATGAAATTGACCAACAAGGCATCGAGTTTGTCATCCCTTTAAAGAGAAACATGGTCACTGGGGAGGCTGTGGGGACGTTGGGAGGCTCTTATCCATCAACTTAATATTTTGAAAGCCATT
>Ga0114934_10001591_pt1 | contig 14770 bp, 10 predicted proteins | sample 4SBtaG_2_FD_99695 | JGI IMG/M metagenome (GOLD analysis project Ga0114934, IMG submission 99695) | Deep subsurface microbial communities from Kolumbo volcano to uncover new lineages of life (NeLLi) - 4SBTROV10_white metaG | ecosystem: Environmental > Aquatic > Marine > Volcanic ... | reverse complement strand
GTCCTTTTATCTTATCCTCTTCAGGGCTCAAGTTCCGTCTTGTCATATTTTCGATTACCTGAGAGTCTGTTTCTTCCTTAATTTTTTTCAATTGAAGCCTTATACCATTGTATCCCGGTCCGTTTTCAATGAAGAGGTAGGAAGCATAAGGATTGGACTGAAGGTTATGATAGGTCAGTCTTTGAAGCATTATAAATGCAATGATGTCATTGTCAAAAACATGCGGACGCGAATAAATGGCGGTATTAACCTTTCCTTCTGAATCCGCGCTCGCAAGTACTCCAGTGCCCTGTTTGCTTTCAAAAAATTGTTTCATATCCATTCTTATCTCCTCCTTATGATTTATGCTTTCCTCTATGCCCCGGAATAAGGACCGGAAAATGCCTTTAGTCCAGGGCCGTTTTTCAGTCGGCAACACAAGCCTTTATTCAGCCGAACTTATTCTGCTTATGTCAACATCTTCCCGGCAACGGTTTAATACCGGTATAATAAAATTTCTCGTAAAGCATATGCTGCTTTGACCTTAATACGGCCTTTCCGAAATTTATAAGGACAGAGCGCCTTCTGATACCCTGTGCCAGTAAAGCGTCTAGGATCGAAAATTATTCCCCTTTTATAGGGGAATGTTAATTTGATCAATCGCCTATTTCCGGGTGCGTTAAATTACAGCACATTTCAACGGCCGGGGTAAGGCGCTCTTTCCCGCCGCCATCTTGCCGATTCGGGCCATGTTTATGGAGTGGGTCAATTTTGGGTTGGTATTTCAAGATAATTTATTTCTACTTTTCCGCATCAGCCTTTGGTTTAGGAAAATTTCGTTTGTTTGAGATATCTTTGCCCGCAAAGTTTCCGGACCATAAATCTTTTATATTAAGTCTGAATAAAGATTCAAGATCAAACATTTGGCCTGCGCCCCCACCTGCCTGCAAAATATTGCCGGAGCTCAAATACCATCATCAACAGAAAACCGGCCGGAAACAGGCATAGAAACGGAATCGCCGGCCAGGTTCCCCGGTCAATGGAAAAAAGTACTGGCATCATCATGTAAGAAAATAAAATTAGGTTCGTTAAAAGATTCAAACCGGGTTTGCTGCGGCTCGTAAAAGGGATTTTTCCCTTCCCTGTATTTTCCACCACTCCGAATTTGGGTGTACGTGCGAATACACCCCCAGTCTGCAGTATGCCCTTAAATACCACCAGGGAAAAAAACGGGGCCAGGCCTATACTTGCGGCGGGCAGGAGTGGCAAAACAGATAAAAATCGTTTTTGCCCGGATTTTATGCCGTGCAGGAGATAATAGGTCAAAACCGCCCCGCCTGTGAACAGAAACAACGGCAGATCGATCCAGATCATCTGGTAGACGCCTATGCCGATGCGATTGAGCAGGACCGGATAAAGGGTCAGGGTTGCAATAAACCCGAACACCCAGCAGCAGTTTGCCAGAAGATGGGCTGCGGCTTCCACCTTCACGGAAATTGGCAATGGGGCCGACAATAAACGGGGCAGGAGTTTTCTGGCCGTCTGTATTGCTCCTTTTGCCCAGCGTTCCTGCTGACACCGAAAGTCTGAAATCGTCACCGGCAGCTCGGACGGCACAACCACATCATGGAGATACAAAAAACGCCATCCGGCCATCTGGGCCCGGTAGCTTAAGTCCAGGTCCTCGGTAACCGTGTCGGACTGCCACCCGCCCGCTGATTCAATGGCAATTTTTCTCCATATGCCGGCCGTGCCGTTGAAATTGAAAAACAGTCTCTTGTCGCACCGTACCGCGTGTTCAATTTCGAAATGGGCCGAGAGCAAGAGGGCCTGAAGGCGTGTTAGCCACGAATAATCTGGGTTTAAAAATCCCCACCGGGCCTGCACCATGCCGATGTTTTCTTTTGCAAAATACGGCAGGGTTTTTTGAAGAAAATCCGGACCCGGCACAAAGTCCGCGTCAAACACGGCGATAAATTCACCTGATGCCTGTTCGAGCCCCGCAGCCAGAGCCCCGGCTTTATATCCGGTTCGGCGGTTTCTGCGGATTGCCCGGATGTTTTTGCCCTGTGCCAGCCAATAGGCGGCCCGCTTTCGGGTAATGGTCCGGGTTTCGTCATCAGAATCATCCAGAACCTGTATCTCGAGCTTGTCAGCAGGCCAGTCGAAGGCAGCAACCGCGTCGATAATCCGGGCCGCTACCATGGGCTCATTATAAAGGGGGATCTGCACAGTGACGCAGGGTATTTTTTTTAAGAAAAAATCGACTGGATCCTGCGGCGAAAAATTGCAGTTACGCCGGCATCGAATCATCCAGATCCGGTGCACGCCATAAGCCGCCAGTCCTGTCATGGCCAGAAAATGAAATATTGTCAGAATATTAAGAATTGACGCAATCATAGCTGTCCGTTTAGCAAACCCGTTTTAAAATATCAAGATTTCAATGTATTATAGATTTTTCCGATGGTTTTTTAAATGTAAATAGATATTATCAATTTGACAGATAGATATTTATTATTTTTGATGCAATCGTAAAAAGTCACGCGGCCAATTTGCCGTAAGAATCAGCCGTGATGTAGTTGGTCGGTAAAAAATCGGCTAGATGCAGGCAAAAGCTTGCAAAACGCTCTTTGAAAATTGGAAAAGGCATAAAACGACCGGATTTGCTGGCAGAAAAGTCTCTACCATTACGCCGCCGGGCCTTTGCTACGGCTACCGCCCGGCGTATATTAACACCAATCGCCTTAAGTGTTGCGCAAAAGCGGACGGCTTTCATGCCTCGCACACGCAAGTGCTTAACCCCGGTTGTGGCGGCGTACTCACTCATGGTAGCCTCGACTCCGGCCCGCCATCGGTAGGCCTCGATAAATTCGTCGGTCTGCTCAAAGGCCCTCCGCTTAGCCAGCCGGTAATCTTTGGCAGTATACCGAAGATAATACCCCCTCTTGCCGGGATGCACAGGGCATTGATCCACATGCCGGCATGACATACAGTGTTGACGGTTAAAGTGAGCCCTGAACCGATTAGCCTTTTGCTTTACCTTCTTCGGTTTATGACCGGCAGGGCAGCAGGAAACACAGCCGGTATCGTCGAACTCGAAGTCTTTTAAGGTGATATCGTTCTGCTTGCCGCCGTTCATTACGGGTGCGATTAGTTCAACGCCGGCGGCATCGGCTGCCTGGACATTCTCGTCGCAACCATAAAGGGAGTCTGCTGTCAGATTTTCGGGCTTCAGGTCTTTGCGTCGGGTTTCCTCAATGGCTGGTATCAATGCCTTGCTGTCATGCTCGCAGGCACTTTCCACTGCAACGTGGGTGATAAGGTTTAAGGTTTCTTCTTTCTTCTTGGGGTCGGTGGTAGTAGTAAAGGTTTCCATAACCTGAACCTGGTAGCCCTGCCCCTTATGTCCGCTGTAACCGGCATCCGGATCCGATGGATTCTGCAGCGAATCCGCAGGGATTTTGGATGCCGGTTTGACTGCCACCCCGTCATCACCAAGCTCGCACTGCTCTTCTAAAACCCTCTGCATCAGCTTGTAGCTTTGCATTGATCCTACTTCCGCCTGATCCTTGAACATCTTGATCAGGTCAAAAAGATCCCTACTGACTGAATTCAGGGTTTTATGGGATTCAGACGGCTTGACCATAGAAAAGGCGGCCATGGCTTTTTTGGTGAGGTAACGTTCAACCACCCCTTGGGGTATGGCATCAAAAAGGGCCCTATGATGGCGTTTAAGGTTGACCAGAAATTTGTGAATGGCCTGACTGAAGATTCCGATCCTCCCCAGACGCCGCATATTGGACTTGATGTGCATTGAATCTATACGCTGATTTTTGAAGTCGACCTTAAATACCATGCCAAGCTTTTTTGAAATCCTTTCGAACATCAGCTGGTCCAGGCGGCTTTCCATCAGCTTTTGTCTCATGGACCAAAGTGTTTTTTCGCTTATGTATTTGGCGCTGTCGGATTCCTCAGTGATATTTAAGGCGTAATGCCATTCGATGTTGAAGGCAGCCTGACGGGTAGTCTCTTTATCGGTAAGGTTCATAGTCTGCTGGAACAGCAAGATGCCCATAACCGAATAAAGCTCTTTGGACGGCCGGCCAAAGTTTTCACAAAAATATCGGCGCATTTCATTCACGGGCAGTTCATCGAGCAGAAACTTTCGGAACAACCCCGGCCAATCTTCGTCAAGCATACGCCTACGTTTGGCGCTTAAAAAGGCCCACGGATCGAACAAATTAAGCTGTTTGTTATCTCTGATGCTTATCATGCCTTTTCCATATTAAGGGTTTGATTTTTATGCCATTTTTATAACATTTGGAATAGGAAAAAGCAAGCATTATTTTCAATATTTAATAAAAAAACAGGATATTATTTAAGGTATACTTTTTACGGTTGCATCTTATTTGAAATCTTTTAAATAACTCGTTTGTAACAGTTTGAAATGATTTACAAGTTATTTGCAGATACAGTGGTGATTTCTCACCATGAAGAGCTTCCAAATAATTTAATTGTTGACGATGAAACAAATTGTAGGTCGGGATTCCATTCCCGACAGATAGCACTCGCTCATTGCCGGGTAAGAAACCCGGCCTACAATACAGGCGTTATTTGCCGATACAAAGGTGATTTCTCACCATGAAGAGCTTTCAAATAATTTAATTGTTGACGATGAAATAAATTGTAGGTCGGGATTCCATTCCCGACAGATAGCACTCGCTCATTGCCGGGTAAGAAACCCGGCCTACAATACAGGCGTTATTTGCCGATACAAAGGTGATTTCTCACCATGAAAAGCTTTTAAATAACTCGTTTGCAACTATTTGAAATGATTGATGAGTTATTTGCCGATACAGTGGTGATTTGTCACCATGAAAAGCTTTTTACGAGTCCGTCAATAATTAAAATTTTGAATTTTAGGCATATAAGGGTGGCTCAATGAAAGATAGGCCTGGTGTACAAAAAACAATCGTGTCCACTTTACGTTCGTCCCTTGCAAGTCAGATCGTCCTTGTAACGGAAAAATGCATCAGTTGCCTTAAATGCACGGCTGAGTGCGATTTTTTAAAGAAGAACGGCACGCCGAAATTTATTGCGCAAAATTATGATCCTGAAGATCCCGCGTGGCTTACCTTGGCGTTTTCATGCAGCCTGTGCGGTTTATGCGCCACGGTTTGCCCGGTCAAGCTCTCTTTAGGGGATCTGTTTCTTGAAATGCGGCGGGAAGCTGTGGCCCGGGGAGCGGCGCCTCTGCCCTGCCACAAAGGAATCATGTCATATGAGGCGCGCGGGGTATCCAAAAAGTATTCCTGGTACAGCCTGCCGGCCGGATGCGATACCATATTGTTTCCAGGGTGCACGTTTCCAGGCACCCGCATGGACACCACCATCGTCCTGTATGAGCGCCTCAAAAAAGCGATTCCGAATCTCGGTATCGTGCTAGATTGCTGCTGTAAGCCGTCCCATGATCTGGGAAAACAAGACTATTTTCACGAGATGTTCGGGGAAATGAAAGACTATCTCACGGATCACGGGGTGACCCGGGTCCTTGTGGTCTGCCCGAACTGCTATAAAGTGTTTGAGGCTTACGGCGATCCCCTTTCCGTGACCGCTGTGTATGGGCTGCCGGAATTAATCGCGGAAAAGGATACGCAAAATGATTCCGCCGGCGCCGGGTCTCCAAAGGCCGCCATTCATGATCCCTGTGTTCTCAGAAATGAACCGGATATTCAGGCTTCGGTCCGTAAACTTGCAAAAACCGCTGGCTTTGATGTGGAAGAAATGCCGCACAGCAGGGAAAAAACCCTGTGTTGCGGTGAAGGAGGGTCCGTGGGGTTCGTAGATTCCGTGCTTGCCCAAGCATGGGCTAACCGTCGGAAACAGGAGGCTTCAGGCCGCCGCCTCCTTACCTGTTGCGCGGGGTGCGCCAATTTCCTGAATAAAAAAACGCCAACCGACCATGTCTTAGACGCGGTGTTTTATCCGGATGCCGTGGACGCTGGAACCCGGAAAGTGGCTAGGGCGCCAATGACCTATTTCAACCGGATCCGCTTGAAGCGCTATATCCAAAAAAAGCATCCGGCGCCGGTCACCCGGGAGAGAATCTTTATGCCAAAATCCGTCAAGGCAGACCACAGCAGCTTTAAAATACGGAAAATCCTGATCATAGCCGTTGTTGTTGCCGCCATTGCAGGTATCCGGATATCCGGCATTATGAGCAATTTTAATGCTGAGACACTTCGTCAGACCGTAGCCTCTATGGGGCCGCTGGCGCCGGCTGCATTCATTCTTCTCGACAGCCTTGCGCCATCACTTTTCATTCCCGGCCTGCCGTTGACCCTTGCCGCCGGTATTCTCTTCGGCCCGTTTTGGGGAGTGGTTTACAGCATCACCGGCGCAACCGCCGGAGCCAGTCTTGCGTTTCTCATCTCCCGGTATGTGGCCCGGGACTGGGTCGCTGCAAAACTTTCAGGTTCCCGGTGGCAAAAACTGGATCAAAGTGTCGCAAAAAACGGCTGGAAAATCGTGGCCTTCACCCGCCTCGTACCCCTGTTTCCTTTTAACCTGCTCAATTACGCCTTCGGGCTCACGCCGATCAAATTTCTGCCCTATGCGGTGACCTCGTTTGTCTGCATGCTCCCGGCCTGCGTGGCGTTTATTGTTTTTTCAAGCTCGCTTGTGGACCTGCTAAGGGGGAGTATTTCCCCCGGGTTTGTCATCGGCCTTCTGCTGATTGTGCTGGTATCCCTGATTCCGATGATGGTTCGGCACTTCCGGCCGGGAAAGGAAAAGGACCTTGAGTTGTCATAGAACGAATCGCGTATGTTTCAGCACATTGCTGTTTGAATTCGATCAGTTCAACGGAAAATCGAAACAACTTTATTTTTTAGGAGGAACATCAGATGATTAAAAGAATACCAATTTTTATTGCGTTAATGCTTTTTGCGATCCTGGCCCTTGCCGGTTGCAGCAATTCGAGTTCAGAAAAAAAAGCCACCGTGGATCCCTCATACAAAGGATACCCGAACGGCGGCCTCATCGCAGTGGCAGCGGACCTGGATGAATCCGGAGTCGTCGTACTGGATGCCCGGAGCGCGGATGCCTATAATGCCGGGCATATTCCCGGCGCCCTCTCCATGCCGTGGCAGCAATTTGTCGATTCCAAAACGAACCTGAAGCCGGTAAGCGAGCTGGAAACCCTGCTGGGCGCTGCCGGCATTAAACGGGATACACGGATGATAATCTATGATGATACCACCGCCTCCTGGGGGGCTGCCGGAAGGCTCTTCTGGATGTTTGAATATTTAGGGTGCGAAAATGTCCGGATCCTGGACGGCGGGTGGGACAAATGGACGGCCGACGGCAACCAGCCGGAAACAACCGTAAACACCCGAAAGCCGGCCACATTTATCGCCGATGTGAATGACAGTGTTGTGGTTGATAAAGAATATATCGCCGATCGGTTGAATGACGATGATTTTATTGTGGTTGACACCCGGACCGATGCGGAGTTCATTGGATGGCAGCTTTACGGAGAAGCCCGCGGCGGGCATATCCCCGGCGCGGCCCATCTTCCCTATGAAGACTATTTTGCTGCGGACAAAACCATGCTCGACTATAACAGCATGAAAGCATTGTTTGACAGTAAAGGCGTTACTTCTGACAAGGAAATGGTGGCCCACTGCACCGCCGGCATCCGGAGCGCGTATGCCTATTTTGTCGCACGACTCATGGGGTTTGAAAAGGCCGCCAACTACGACGGCTCCATCTGGGATTGGGCCGCGGCCGATGCCGACACCTATCCGATGGATAAACTTGAAAATTATCAGGCCCTAGTCTATCCGGCATGGGTGAAAGCATTGATCAATGGCGAAAATCCTCCAACATATCCGGGAAAAGGATATGTCATAGCTGAAACCGGGTGGGGTCCGGCGGGCGACGCTTACAACAACGGCCATATTCCCGAAGCCATCTGGGTGAATACGGATGAAATTGAATACGACTGTTTCAACGCCCGAAACGACTGGCCGGTGGAGGCGGGCGATCCGCCCTGCTGGGATCGCAGCACCACCGAGGAAGAAGATGCGGCCAAGGGACTGGGACCGGATGATACGCTGCCCCGCAACTGGTGGAACATCTATCCCGACGTGTACCTCCTCCCGGCCATCGCCTATATGGGGATTGATGTAAATACAACGGTGGTGGTTTATGGGGAAGACCCCACTGCAGCCGCGCGCCTTGTATGGACCCTGATGTACGCGGGCGTCAAGGATGTCCGCTTCCTGGACGGCGGCAAAGCCGCGTGGACGGCGGCCGGTTATGATCTGGAAACCATCGCAAGACTCCGCACACCCGTGGCGGAATTTGATCCGGATAAACCCGGCCGTACCACGGCCATCCATCCGGAATATAAGGTGGACATTCCCTATGTTCGGAATGTGGTCAACGGCGTTGAAACCGACGCTCTGCTGGTGGATATCCGGACCCGGGATGAATATATCGGTGCCACCGCCCCATACAGCTATATCCCCACCAGCGGCCGGATTCCCGGCGCGGTCTGGGGCAAGGCCGGCACCGGTACCAACGGCATGGAAGATTATCTCAATGCAGACGGTACCCTGGCCCCGGAAAAGATCTATCCCTACTGGAATTCCATCGGCCTGACAACGGATAAGCATTTATGTTTCTACTGCGGCACGGGATGGCGCGCCAGCCTGGCCTGGTTTTATGCCTATTTGCTCGGATATCCGGAAATATCCGTTTTTGACAGCTCCTGGTTTGAGTGGAGCATGGGTGAAGGCTCCGCATACAACGGCGACAGCCCGGTATTGAACCCGATTCTCGATGAAAATCCGGACCTTCCGGAAACTAAATAAATCCTTTGGCGGGGGAGTTGTAAAGTTGAAATAATTTTTCATCCTGTAATGAAAAACGACGATTATAAAAGAGTGAATGACCATCAATTTTAGCTTTGGCCAAACTCACACAAAAGGAGTCTTTATGAAAAGTTTTCTCGTGTGGCCTTTGGTCGTCCTGATGCTGATATTTGGGTCCGGGTGCAGCGATTCGGATGTGACTTCATCTGATGATCCGCTCCCCTTGCATTATACCCAATCAGCACCGGACCTGATCGACGTCAGCCGCTTTGAAACATCGGGTGATGTGGCGGATGCCGCGGTGGCGGCGGCCGAGACACTGGGTGCGGCCCTGGACAAGGATTCTCGGATCCGGGTATTGATAAAAACAAAAGCGGCTGACGGCGAAACACAGCATTATGCGGACAACTGGCTGCAGCAGGTGGCAAAGGCGACCGGTGTAAGGGAGGTGATGGCTCGACTGGATGCAACATACGAATCTGAGCTGTTCGCCCTGGATGAAGATGCGATTTATGCACTGCCGTTCCGGTTTGTTGCGGTCCCGAGCGACAGGTCCATAGTGCATGTTTGCATGGTGGACCCGGTGGCCTATTTGCAGCAGTTCACAACCGTATCCAAAGAGGTCCGGAACAAGTTAAACGAGGCGGTGGCCTATTTTGAATCCATCATCCATGACGCCTTTCCGGATGCCTGTTTCGATCCGTGTAAGCAGGCCGAGGCCTTGCCGATCCCTGAAAATGTTCAGCCGCTTATTACCCTAGGACAAGAAGCCGGCACGCTGGACGGTATTTCAGAGGTCCTTGAGGCCGGCACGCTCTATTATAACGATACCGCATTCGGGTCCGGTTTGGACGCATTCCTGGATCAAAACGGCCAGGATGGTCCGGAAGATATTTACCAGCTCTATGAGGACCCGGCCACCCGGCCCTTTGTGGAAATCCGGGGATTTATCCCGTTTCCCACGTTCAAGGCATTCCGAAAAGGATCAACGTTTAATGTGCCGAACATGACGGATACCATGGCGTTTCTGGTGAAAAACAGCATCATCCATATTTATGACGGCAGCGACCGGCGCCAGGTTTATGATGTCAACGGCAAAACCGTATACCAGCTCCAGGTGTTCGACGCCCATGTGGATCCCATGCTCATCAGCCGGGGGATCTCGCATTATGCGGCGGTTCCCATGAGTATTTATCTTACGGAAGCAAACGGCCTGGTGACGGTCACCATGCAGAACCCCGAATTTAAAGTCATGCGATACTATGCGGACACCACCCCGGAAATCCTGGCGTCTCTCAGAGATATCTGGAACAGCGCAGATCCGCCCAACAAGCTCCCCTTTCCGGATTATACTGTCGAAGGGTTCGGACGATTTTCCCTTAATACCTGCCAGAAAGTCTATGAGGCGGCCATGAGCACTTCCAGATAAGTCGTTTTGCATAAAGTGAAACGATGAATGAGTTATTTGCCGATATAGTGGTGAGTTGTCACCATGAAAAGCTTTTGATGACCTGGATCACTGATGGGTAAAACCAATTTGTTAAACGATAAATGGAGACCGATGATGAAAAAAAAGATCTTGCTTCAGCCGGTGCTGGCGGTCTGCCTCGTGCTGATGAGCGCAGGTGTCGTATTTGCCGGGGCCTGGACCCAGGAAAAGGGGAGAAGTTACCACCGGGTGGCTGTAAATTATTATTATGCAGACGAGGAGTATAACACGAACGGGGATTTCCGATCCATGCCGTTTAACGGTGAGTTTACGGATTTTAATCTTAATTATTACGTGGAGTACGGTATTCTCGATGAACTAACTGTACTCGGTTCCGTGTATTACAAAATGATTGAACGGGAAGATGATTATTATAAATATGAAACCAACGGCATGGGGGATCTGGACCTGGGCCTTCGGTACAGGATTGACCATAGCCGTATCGGTATTTTTTCAGTCCAGGGCCTAGTAAAAATCCCGGAACTCTATGATGAAGACGATGCCATGCCCCTGGGAAACGGCCAGTATGACTATGAACTGAGGCTTCTTTACGGCCGGTCCCTCTGGCCAGTTATTCCCGGCTACATGAACCTGGAGGCCGGTTATCGCTGGCGGGCCAAGGCGCCGGCAGACGAATTCCGGTATCTGGTGGAGATAGGTTCGGAATTCGGCAAAAATTTTTACGGCCGGGCCAAGCTTGACGCCATAGTGAGCATGGACAATGCCGATGACGCCACGGATGCTTTCGGAAATCCCACCAACACTCTGGAATATGATCTGGCCAAGCTGGACCTGACCCTGGGATATCACATGACAAAGGAATGGGGCCTGGAACTGGAATATACACCGGCGGTCTGGGGAGAAAACACGGCCAAAGGCGCGACCTGGACCGTTGCCGTTTCTTTTCAGCCGGGTAAGTAGCTCGACAACTGAGATTGAAATAATTTTTATCACCACAGAGCGCACAGAGGACACAGAGAGAGCATTTATTACCTGTGCTGCTCCCTCAGTGATCTCCGTGATCTCTGTGTTTTAACTTTTTGTCTCCAAAAACCTGAGGCTTCATCATGTATAAACCCAATCGTTTGTTTCCAATTGCAATCATATCGTTGATCACCGTCCTTTTGCTGTGCGCGCCGGCAGCGGGCCGGGATTCGAAAAAAATGGACCTGAAAAAAATCAGTGTGTCTGATGCGGCTGCAAAGCATGATACCTTGATTTTTCTGGATGCTCGTCCTGTCAAGGTTTTTAAGGAGGGTCATATTCCAAACGCCCGTTCTTTTTCATGGGAAAAATATACCCGAACGGATGCGGAAGGGGTGACTTACCGGACATTTCCACCCGAAGAATTGGCCGTTGCTTTGGGCAACCTGGGCATAAGCAATACGGACGCAGTGGTGGTTTACGGGGATGCCGACACATCCTGGGGCGGTGAAGGCTGGCTGGCTTGGGTCTTGGCGTGGCTGGGACACGAAGGGCCGGTCTATTGCATGGACGGCGGTTTTCCATTGTGGAAGGCCGAGGGACATCCGGTGGCAAAATATGAAAAGAACGAGTTTTCGAAAAAAACTTATACGATCCATCTTAAGCCCGATAAACAGATCACGGCCAAGGAGATCGCCCGGGCGGGCAAAAGTATCAACTTTGTGGATACCCGAAGCTATTTCACCGAGTTTCTGCCCGGCCATCTGCCGGGTGCCGTGCACATCAACTGGAAAAAATTTTACAAAGGGTCTTACCACCGGTTTCTTTCGCGTAAGGCCGTAAAAAACCTGCTCGAAAAAAACGGCGTTGATTTGAACAAACCCGTGGTCTATTACTGCACCGGCGGCATTCGCTCGGGATTTGCCTGGATGGTGCATCAACTGGCGGGCCTGCCGAACGCGGTCAATTTCGAAGGCGGCACGGAAGAATGGATACGGATGAAAGACTCGATGCAATAAAGGCCGCAGCCGGCCCGGCGGCAATCAGCGCCGGAATCAGATCGCATTCGACCCATTTGCCGGCAATGGCATATCCGATGAGCACGCGATAGCCTAAAAATACGGACCATGATAAAACCAGGCCGGCCGGACCCACGGCAAACGGCAGAAACGCCGTAAGGCAGAGTGCATACCAGGGATAGATGGTGGGGGTTAACATCAAAAAGGCAATGGATACTGCATATAATGCTTGAAAGACGAAGATTTGTTTGTTTTTTTCCGCTTGATAATCTTCCTTTTGGCAGGCATCCCTAGCCCGGAGGCACCGGAGATAAACAGCGCCTGCAGTCACCATGAAAACCGTCGCCAGGATTATTCTTGCGGCATTCCCTGATTTAAAACCGTCGCGAAGCAAACGGAAGGCAAAGCCGGAAAACTCCCAGTTTGCGGCATACACAAAAAGGGTGTGAAACCCGTTTCGGATATCGGGAAAGAAAACGCCGATCATGGCAAACGATCCGAGCAGAAATCCACAGGCAAAGCTTTTGCTCCGTCCGGGTCCGGCAATAAGCAAAAGTCCGGGGGAAAAAATCAACGGCAGCCATTTGGTCAACATGGAACACGCCAGGAAAAATCCGGCAGCCCATGACGAAAGATAATATCCTTTTCCAGAGGGTTTATCCTTAACATTTCCGACTGTTAGAAAAAAGATGGCCACGAACAAAAACAGCATGCCGGCACCGTCTATATGGCCGGAGCCCGCTATCTCCAAAACAGGCAAAGGATGCCAGGCATAGAGGATTAGCCACGAGGGCGGGCGGCCGAGGCCTTTTAAAACTTTTGCCATCATGGCACACAATAAAATATCGAGCATTACCAGAATCAACTTCATTCCGAAAACACCGCCGATCATCGCACCGGCAGCAAATACGAACTGGGCGGCCGGTGGATAGATAGTGGGCAGATCTCCGTGATTAACCAAGGTCGCCAAGCTTGAAAGCGCCGGGTGGGTACTTAGGGTGTCCAGAGGTGCAGTGGTATAAGGGTTGTTCCCTGAAATCAGCATGGATCCGTCAAACAGGTACCGGTAGATATCATCCGACAGTTCAGCAGGCCTGAGCAGAAACATTCCACGGAAAACAGCGCCCATGGCGATGATAAAGTACGGGGACCATGCTGCAACTCCTGTACTGATGCCCCGACAGCCAATAGCAAGTAAAAATGTAATCAAAGCACAAAGTATGATCCATTCCGAAACCGAGATGCGCAGGTCCGGAATATAAAGGATCATTGCATAAGCAATGAATATCGAACAGGGTATAACGATGTTCATCCATTGCTCAGGTTTTTTAGGGAATCGATTTTTCATTATAATCACAAAAACAGGTGAAAAAAACAGATAATCAGATTACAATCAAGCATATTGATTGTCCAGGATATCTGCTTTTGCCATGAGAAAAAAAACCAATCAGCCATAAAAAACATCGGCCGAGGATTTCCGTTATGGGTGCAAATCATGGTTCAGGTGCCCTTCCTTTTTTTATGGCCTGGCAATCGCTTCGTTCTTCGGCATCTTTGAGAAAATCGCGCCGAAGACTTCCCTGCAGGACTCTATCCATTGTTATACCCACGCGAAACGAGGAAGCCTTTATTGAACGATGCATCCGGTCCGTTTCACGCAGTCCGCATGTCAGGGAAATTATCGTGGTGGATGCCGCATCCGGGGATAAAACCAGGTTTCTGGCAAGACGGGCAGGGGCAAGGGTATTGGTCCACGACCGGCCCATTGAATGCGGCGGCGGGCGCGGCGGCCAGATAAAGGCCGGTATCGATGCCTCATCCGGGGATGTTATAGCGGTAGTTCATGCCGATACACTATTGTCGGAATATGATATAAATCGCATGATGGAAATTTTAAACCGCCGTACAGACATTATTGGGGGGGCTGTCGGCTGCAGGTTTGATTCGCATGGGTTCCGTTATCGCCTCCTAGAGCTGGCTAATGATTTCCGCGCGGCATTTTTGGGTATCAGTTTCGGTGACCAGGTGCAGTTTTTCCGGCGGAACCCTGTTGTTTCCCATGATTTATTCCCGGATATTCCGATTATGGAAGACGTTGAGCTGTCGATAAGGCTCCGCCGGCTGGGAAGATCAATTTATCTGTTCGGGAACGCAAAGGCATCGCCCCGGCGCTGGAATCGTATCGGATACAAAAATGCCGTTTGGGTGATTATCAATGTGATTACCTACCTTGTTCGCCGCATGAATAAGCAATCCGATCTTTTTCGGGTATACCGGCAGTATTACGAATCACATAAGGATTGTTGATATTATATGCGGATGCTTAAATTCACGGTTTTTCCATACTCTCCTTAAAAATATGTTTTATCCGTTATTGATTCCCGGAGAAATGTTGAAGATATTCTTTTAAATAGATATGTTAATCAACAATAAATTTGCGAACAAATACATTCACTCAGACCGGTGTTACGCTGCCGCTC
>Ga0114934_10001588_pt1 | contig 14777 bp, 11 predicted proteins | sample 4SBtaG_2_FD_99695 | JGI IMG/M metagenome (GOLD analysis project Ga0114934, IMG submission 99695) | Deep subsurface microbial communities from Kolumbo volcano to uncover new lineages of life (NeLLi) - 4SBTROV10_white metaG | ecosystem: Environmental > Aquatic > Marine > Volcanic ... | reverse complement strand
TTTATGTTACTATTAGCACTATGAATATTTGTTAACAATGGCATAATATTAAATACCTATCCAATCTTATTTTTACAGGATGAACTCTATTCTCTTTTTCCCTACAGTAAATTAACGCTATCAGGTAATGGTGGTGAGTTGTAACAATAACTATTATAATGATAATTGTGGTTGTGGATGTTGTGTAAAAGTGTTATATGAATGTGGATGCCACTGTGTAAATGTAAGCGGTAGATTAGTTTGTGATGATGGAGAATCTATTAAGGTATGTGATAGTTGCAATAGATTAACAGTAATACCAAAATGCAAAATTTGTTCAATGACATTCTTCCCATCATGTTCATGTTCATGCAGAGGATAATGATATAAGCTTTTAAATATTATATGGGCTGCCTAATTAAGGTGGCCTCTATTTGTGCTCCTTATATTTTTGAAGAAAATTATTATTTAGTATGCTAATATATTTTAATTGATTCTATAAGGCTCCCATTTATAGAAGTGGGAGATTCAAGTTCTTTGCTTCAGGTGGAGTAGAGTTTCCACCTGAAGTCCCGATGTTTTGCTCTAGCAAAACGAGTTTACTGGTATTTTCTTTTTTTTCACATAATTTTATGATAATTATTCCAAAATTATTTATTATACTTAAGTTACAAATAAAAATGAAATAAAAAATGAAAGGGAGAGATGAATATGTTAAATTTAAAGAAAATAGTAATACCGTCAGTTTTAGCGACAACTTTGATGTTACCAAATGTAGTATTAGCAGATGAACCAAATACAGGAGATATTACAAATAATAAACAGACAAAAATTGTGCAGAAATTGGATGAAAAACAAGAACATAGAATTAATAATATTACTGAAAGATGGCAGGCAAATAAAGAAAAGAGGGAGAATAAAGCACAAGAGAGAAGACATCAGTTTATGGATAAGAGAGTCAAAAAAACGGAAAAGTTAAAAACTAGATATGAAAGAATGAGTGAAGTTATTTCAGAAGGTGAAAAATATGTATCAGGTATTTCTGATGAATGGAAGGCAATTTATAATGAGAAAATAGATTTAAGGGCTAAAATGGATGATATGTTAAAGGAAAGATGGTCTAAATTAGATGAACTAAGGGATGAGAATTTTCAAAAACGTTTAGAACTAAAAAAGGAAATTGTTGAAAAAGTAAAAAATGGAGAAATGACAAAAGAAGAAGCTAAAGCGTTAATAAAAGAAAAAAGAAAAGAAAGTAAAGATAACATAAATGAAAGAAGACAAGAATTAAAACAAAAACGTGAAAATTACAGGGAATCTGCTAGAGCAATAAGAGAACAAATGAGAGAAGAATGGAAAAGCTTTAAAGAAGCAATAAAAAATGAAGATGCAGATGCAATCAAGACTTCAATAAATACTTTTTACGAAAATGAACATAAATTAAATGATATGCTTAAAACTAGAATAGAAAATTTGCAAAACTTTTAAATAAAACGCGGGAAACCGCGTTTTATTTACTGTTTAGGTATATTTAAGTGAACTTGTTTTGCTTTCATATACCTTAAATTTATAAATTGTTGTATAATTTTAGTATAGTAGAAAGGGTTGATGATTTATGTATAATATTTATCTTGTTGAAGATGAAGAAAATCTAAATAATATTTTAAAATCGTATTTAGAAAAAGAAGGTTGGAGTGTGAAGTCGTTTTTAAATGGAGTTGATGCACAAAACAATATAAAAAATAGACCAGATTTGTGGATTTTGGATATTATGTTACCTGATATAGATGGGTATCAATTGATAAAGGAAATAAAAAACGATAGTGAGGATGTACCTGTAATTTTTATATCGGCTAGAGATGAAGATTTAGATAGAGTTATAGGCCTCGAAATGGGAAGTGATGATTATTTAGCTAAACCTTTTCTTCCAAGAGAACTTGTTATTAGAACAAAGAAATTATTGAATAGGGTTTATAAGAATTCTAATAAAATACCTAATAATAGTGTAAAAAGTTTTGGCGTTTATAAAATAGATGAAGAAAAAAGAATGGTGAGATTTGAAGAGAATATTATTGACTTAACATCAAAAGAATTTGATTTATTAGTACTCTTTATCAATAATCAAGGTAAGGCATTTTCGAGGGAAAATATACTTGATTCAATTTGGGGAGAAGATTATTTTGGAAATGATAGAGTAGTAGATGATTTAGTAAGAAGGCTCAGAAAAAAGATGCCTAAACTTAATATTAAAACTATATATGGATTTGGATATAGGATGGTGATTATGTGAAGAATAAATCTCTAGCTGTTCAAATATGGGGATTTTTTACTGTCATAGTATTAATAATATTGACTGCTATATCAATATTGTTGTTTGTGACAATAAAAAAGTTTTTTACGGATGAATCATATAATACAATTTATGCAGCACAGAGAGGGTATATACAATTAAATATTTTAGGCAAGAAAAGAAATAAATTTAAGAGAACTAATATAAATGATATTCAATACTATCAAGATATCAGAAAAGTAATAAATATAAAATATCCATTTGATTCAGAAGAATCAAGAAAGAAATTTTTACAATTGCTAAAAAGTACACAAGAAGCTAGGACGTTTTTAAGGAAAATTGATAAACAAATTAATAGTCAAAATGAAAAATCTAAAAGATACATTGAAAAAATAAATGGTGCTGATATGTTCTATATTATAACTAAGTATAATTATGATGGTGAAAGTGGATTTGTTCTGTCATATATGTGGGATACATATAGTAAAAGTTTAATAAAGACATTATTTTCTAAATTTATAATAATAATATTTATTGCATTTTTTATTTCATTAGTGGCAGCATTAATTATTGCTAAATATCTTACAAAACCATTGAAGATTTTAGAAAGAAATGTTAAAAAGATAGCAGATAAGGAGTGGTATGAACCTATAATTATTGATAGAGAAGATGAAATAGGAAAATTATCTGATTCTGTTGAAGAAATGAGAAAAGAATTGGTAAAAAGGGATGAAATGCAACAGAATATGCTTCAGCATATTTCACACGAACTTAAGACGCCTGTTATGGTTATAAGAAGCTATGCTCAGTCAGTTGAAGATGGAATTTTTCCTAAAGAAAATCTTGGAAACACCATGAAAGTAATTGATAGTGAAGCTGAAAGACTTCAAAAAAGAATAAGAGATTTATTGTATTTGACAAAATTAGAATATATGTCAAGGTATAAAAAAGCAAATGAACAAGTGAATATGAAAAATATTATTGAAAATGTTGTTGAAAGATTTAAATATAGTCATACTAATATTAAGTGGAACATTGAAGTAGAAGATATTAAAATGTTAGGAAAAAGAGAACAATGGGAGGTTGTTATAGAAAATATATTGGATAATCAGATGAGATATGCAAAAGAGCGTATTGACATTATTTTAAAGTTGGAGAATACCGAAGCAGTTATCAAATTTCATAATGATGGTGAACACATTCCTGAAGAAAAAATAGGAGGTTTATTTAATCAATTTGAAAAAGGTAATAAAGGAAAATTTGGGCTTGGATTGACAATTGTAAAGCAGATTATTGAAAAACATGGAGGTAATATAAAGGCATATAATGAAAAAGATGGTGTTACATTTTGCATTAGAGTGTCTTTGCTTTAGGCATATTTAGGTGGACTTGCTTTATTAAAGTAAAACATTTGTATTTTAGAGGTAGAGTCTACTTCAATATAACTAAACCTTAAATTAAATGATTTTGAAAATACTTATTGTTTTTAGAAAAGATTTATAGATTTATCGACTTATTAATGAGAATATAGTATAATTAAGTATATATACGAAATATTTAGTGAATTTAGAATGATTATGTTTTAACTGATTTTATATTAAGGCATATTAAAAAATAATTAGTCAGTATTGTAGTGCGTTTTGTAGATTTGACTTGTTATTTTCTTTTAAATGCTAAGAAGGGGCAATAAAGTGAATAGTAATGAATTTTTACATGAGTTTGTTAAGAAAATTGAGGGGAATTTTGACATAGAATACAATAAAAAAGTGTTTGATATGGATTTTGATATAACTGCTATTTTTAATCAAAGAAGTGCTAAGTATATGTTTTTAAAAAAAGCTGAAGTATATTCTTTTAAAAATCATGAATATATTTTTTACAAAGAGTTAAATGGTAAATTAACTAACGATTACCTAAATGATATAAAGGAGTTTTTAAAGAAAAATGTTGATAAAATTGTGCATATTGATGAAGAACATATGTCTAGTGCAATAACATTTGTGATTTGTAGTAGCTATACTCCTGATAAGGATATGATTAAGTTAATTAAGAGATTTAGATTTTATAGAAGTTTTTCATTTGGATTTAAGGGATGGGTGAATGGAAAAATTGCTTTTGTAAATACAGCTGATAGAATTGTTGTTACCAATAGATTGGGTAGAGATGTAGGTAAAATTATAAGTAAAATTATAGAAATTAAGTAAGATAGGTATGTGTTTAAGAGGGGAGAATTATAATTTATTTAAATAAATTATAAAATAAAAATTCTAGGGGGTATAATATGAATTCATTAGTACTTGTTTTAGTTGCAGTCGTATTTTTTATTATTGCGTATTCTACTTATGGTTCATGGTTGTGCAAAAAATGGGGGATTGATCCTAAAAGGCCGACTCCAGCACATACTAGAACAGATGGGGTAGATTATGTGCCAGCAAAGGCTCCTGTGTTACTTGGACATCATTTTTCATCAATAGCGGGTGCAGGACCAATTGTAGGACCAATAGCTGCAGCAGTGTTTGGATGGCTACCTGTAATGCTTTGGATTATAATAGGTAGCATTTTTTTCGGTGGTGTTCACGATATGGGTGCTTTGTTTGCATCTATAAGACATGATGGTAAGTCTATTGGAGAAGTTATTCATGTAAATATGGGAGATACAGGTAAGAAGTTGTTCTCTTGGTTTGCATGGCTGTCATTATTACTTGTAATAGCTGCTTTTACTTCTATTTGTGCTGCCACTTTTGTTAAAGTGCCTTCAGCAGCAACTTCATCATTGTTATTCATTTTATTGGCAATTATTTTTGGGTTCTTAGTATACAGAAGGGGTGCTGGATTAGGAATTAGTTCAGTAATTGGTGTAGCATTATTGTTCTTCTGCATTTGGTTAGGTTTAGAGTTACCATTACATTTGTCTTATAATACTTGGGTTATTATATTATTGCTTTACATTGCTGTTGCATCAGTAACACCAGTTTGGATATTGCTTCAACCAAGAGATTATTTGAATTCGTTCTTACTATATGCAATGCTAATTGGTGGTTTGTTAGGTATAGTAATAAAACATCCCAAAATTCAATTGCCAGCAGTTACGTCGTTTAACCTTGGAAATTACAAATTATTATTCCCAATATTATTTGTAACTGTAGCTTGTGGTGCTATTTCTGGGTTCCATTCACTTGTTGCTTCAGGTACAACATCAAAACAGCTTGATAATGAAAAAGATGTAAAGGTTATTGGATATGGTTCAATGCTTATAGAAGGTGTACTTGCTACATTAGCAATTATTACAGCTGCATATATTGGACAGGATAAATTAGCTGAATTGTTAAAGGGTAGTGCTACTAATGTTTTCTCAAATGGATTGGGAGAATTTATGACAGGTTTTGGACTTCCTTTTGCAACTGGTAAGAGTTTCGTAGCACTTGCTATTTCTGCATTTGCTTTAACTTCATTGGATACGGCTACAAGACTTGGAAGATTTATATTCCAAGAAATGTTTGATAAGAGGAAATCAGCAGATGAAGTATATTCTAACCCATTGACAAATAAATATGTTGCAACTATTATAACTGTTGTATTAGGTGGATTGTTAACTTTCAAGGGTTGGAAAACGATATGGCCAGTATTTGGTTCAGCAAATCAGTTATTAGCAGCACTTGCGTTGTTATCACTTGCAGTATTCTTGAAAAAACAAGGAAAAGAATACAGAATGGCTTCAATTCCAACAGTATTTATGTTTTTAGTAACATTATTTGCATTGGTATTGTTGATAATTGGAAAGATGAGTGATTTTGGTAAAAATTGGCCTATAGTATTAATTGCTGCTGTATTATTTGTATTAGCAATTATATTAATGATAACGGGAGTTAAAGCATTAAGTGACAACAAAGTATCTGAGGATAAGAATTTTAAAGCTTAAAGTAAACCTGGTAAGTTTATGGTGAGCCTTGAATAAGGATTAACAATTCCTTATGTGTTAAATGGAAATTATTAATATAATCATATAAGGCATATTTAATTTGTTATTGAAATGTCTAAAATAAAGAATATAGCTAACGTGGGTGTTCTGCGTTAGCTTTGCTATAATAACACTTAATAAAATTAATAGATATTAATGAAATATACTTATAAAGTTTTTAATAGTATAATATTCAAGTAAAATATATTAATTTTAACCAGTGAATTTGTTTTGCTTTAGCAAAACGAGTTCACTGAAGCTGATAAATGGTATCCATCATCAAAAATATGTAGTGAGTTCCGAAGTGAAGCCCTTGGAGTGCTATACAAACCAAAGTAGCTACGGCAAAGTGGAGTACATTGAACAGGAAATTAAATAAGCTTTATGTAGTTTTATAGAGTTTGGGCAACGGTAAAGTTCTCGACTTGAAAAGTATTAGTATGTGATAGAAAGGAGATTAAATATTGAATGATAAATTAAAGGAATTTTTAGAAAATTTAAAATTGTTTTTTCAGGGAGCTTCTGATTTTAATAGAAAGTCAAAAGCAATTCTTGAAAAGGAAGCACATGATCAAATGGATAACTTTATACTCCTATGTTTTGCAGATATGTTAGGGCTTCCGCTACCTACATCCTATTATGCTTTAGAAATTTTACCATATATAGCTGATGACTTGGAATATTGGCAAAGAAGAATGTTAGATAGAAAATCAATATGGGGTGAAAAATGGGGTGACTGGGATTTGGATGCATAAAATAGTTTTCAATTGGAGGTAAATTTATGAATAAAATAGTATTTTTTGGAGGAAAAGGTGGAGTTGGTAAAACAACATGTTCTTCTTCATTTGCTCTTAGTTGTGCAAATAAAGGTATGAAAACGCTTTTGGTATCAACGGATCCAGCACACTCGATTTCGGATATTTTTGAAACAAAAATAGGGTATAAAATAGTAAATATAAGAGAAAATTTAGAAGCATTGGAGATAAATTCTGAAATAGAATGTAAAAATTACATGAACAGAGTTAAGGCAAATTTAAAAAATGTAGTAAGTCCAATTATAGTAAAGGAAATAAAAAAGCAAATTGATGCTGCTGCAATTTCTCCTGGCACAGAAGAAGCTGCACTTTTTGATAAAATGATTGAAATAATAATAGATAAAAGTGAAGAGTACGACAAAATAATTTTTGATACTGCACCAACCGGGCATACTGTTAGATTGATGTCTTTACCGGAACTATTGGGAGCATGGCTTAATTCACTTATTTCAAAAAGAAAAAAAGCATTAGAGTTAATGCAAATGGCACAAAATGCAGGCAAAAAAAATAAAGATGAAATAGAAAATGATGCTGTTATAAAGATACTTAAAAAAAGATATAATAATATGCAAAAAGCAAGGAATATTATAACAAATAACGATAAACTTAGTTTTGTTTTTGTTTTGAATGCAGAAAAGCTTCCCATAGAAGAAACAAAAAAGGCAGTTAATATACTTGATAAATATAAAATAAAAGTAGATAGTTTAATAGTAAATAGAATTTTGCCAGATGATATTAAAGATGAATTTTGGATTAATAAAAAAGAACTAGAAAAGAAGTACATAGATGAAATTTATGAAACATTTAAAGGTAAAAAAATAATAAAAATACCTATGTTGAAACATGATATGGGGGCTAATAATATAAAAGAATTAATTGGATATTTTGAAGATGAAAGTAGACTTTTATAAGTAAAGGTACTAGCAAAAATTTTGGAATGATTTCAAGCTTTATTGTTTACTATTCATCATCTACTATTCTCTAAAGATATGAAGGGGGATTATTATATGATTTTAATAAAAAATGCAAATATACATACTATGGCGAGCACTGATTACAAAAATGGAATGATATTGATAGACAAAGGTAAAATAAAGGAAATAGGGGAAAATATCAATATTACAGATGATGTAGAAGTAATTGATGTAGGAGGCAAATTTGTAATGCCGGGATTAATCGATGCACATTGTCATATTGGAATGTTTGAAAGTGGAACGGGTAAGCCTGGTGTAGACGGTAATGAAATAGCCGATTCTGTAACTCCTCAATTAAGAGCAATTGATGCTGTAAATCCAATGGATATAGGTTTTAAAGAAGCTCTAGAGTCAGGAGTTACTATGGTTTCTACTGGTCCTGGTAGTGCAAATGTAATAGGTGGTCAATTCGCTATAATGAAAACATATGGAAATAGAGTGGATGATATGATTATTAATCAATGCTCCGCTATGAAAATTGCATTTGGTGAAAATCCAAAAAGATGTTATAGTGAACTGAAAAAATCACCAATTACGAGGATGGGGATTGCAGCAATTTTAAGAGAAAATTTGATTAAGGCTCAGAAATATGTAGATAAGAAAGAAAAAGCGAATTATGACTCTTCAAAAATGCCAGAATATGACATGAAAATGGAAGAACTAGCTAAGGTTATTAGAGGAGAAATACCTTTAAAAGCACATGCACATAGAGCTGATGATATATTAACTGCACTTAGAGTAGCAAAAGAATTTGGTGTGGATATTACTTTAGATCATTGTACGGAGGGGCATTTGATTGTTGACTATTTAAAAGAAGGATATCAAAAAGGCGTAATATTGGGTCCTTCAATTTCAAGCAAATCTAAAGTAGAACTTCAAAATCTTACTTTTAAAACTCCTGGAATTCTTTCAAAGGCTGGTATTAAAGTAGCTATAATGACGGATCATCCGGTTATTCCACTTCAGTATTTACTAGTATGTGCAGCATTGGCAGCTAGAGAAGGAATGGATGAAGAAGAGGCACTAAAAGCTGTTACAATAAATGCAGCTGAAATACTAGGTATACAGGATAAAGTTGGAAGTATTGAAGTAGGAAAAGATGCTGATATTGTTGTTTATAGTGGACATCCATTTGATTTAAGAAGCACAGTTGATATTGTTATTATTGATGGTAAAATTGTAAAAAGGAAGTAAAGTGAAATATTGTTCATATAATATGTAAAACTCCCAGCTATATTAGATATGGGAGTTTTATCGATTCTATAAGATTCCAACTTCTATAAGTAGGAGATTCAAGCTTTTGCTTCAATGGGGTAGAGTCACTTCCTGAACTCCCTATGTTTTGCTTTACCAAAACCAGTTCACAAATACAATATTAAGAATATAAAGAATAATAAATTTATTAAAAGGAAAGAATAATGTGTGAATTTGGGGTTGACAAAAGCGTACTTATGTGTTTAGATTGAAATATACTCTCTATACAGGGGAGGGGAGGGATAACAAAAATGAATGAAGAAAAAAAGCAAGCAGTTCAAGCATTGAAGACTTCAAAGGGTCAGATTGAGGGAATAATAAAAATGATTGATGATGGAAGATATTGCATTGATATTTCGAATCAAATAATTGCAGCACAATCTTTACTAAAAAAAGCAAATATGTTGATTTTAAAGCAGCATTTGAATCATTGTGTTAGAGAGGCGTTTTTAAATGATGAGGGTGAAGAAAAAATTGATGAAATTATGAAAGTCTTAACCAAACTTATGGGGAAGTAGGTGTAAGTAGTGATTTCAAAAGTATTCAATATTGAAGGTATGACATGAGCTTCGTGTGCTAGAACTGTTGAGGCAACAGTTGAAAAGTTGGATGGTGTTCAAAACGCTGATGTTAATTTAGCAACAGAAAAAATGGATGTTAATTTTGAACCTTCAAAAGTTAGTATAGCTGATATTAAAAGTGCTGTGAAGAAAGTAGGGTATAAAGCTGTTACTAATGAGGTAATTAAAACATTTAAAATAGAAGGTATGGCTTGTGCAGCGTGTTCAAGAGCAGTTGAAAGAGCGGTAAAAAAATTAAGTGGAGTTAATGATGCAGAAGTAAATTTAGCATCTGAAGAGTTAAAAGTTAATTACGAAAGTAATGATGTTACGATTTCGGATATTAAAAAAGCTGTAGAAAATGCAGGATATAAAGCAATTAAAGAAGATGAAATTGTTGATAAAAAAAAAGATAACAACAAAAAATACAAAGAAATAAAAACACTTAAAACTAGATTTATTGTTTCGTCAGTATTTGCAATTCCGTTGTTGATTATTACAATGGGACATATGATAGGTATGAAGCTTCCTAGTATAATATCTCCTATTAATAATCCATTAGCATTTGCAATTTTACAAATATTTCTTGTAATTCCTGTAATATTTGTTGGAAACAAATTTTATAGAATTGGATTTAAGGCACTTATAAAAAGAAGTCCTAATATGGATTCTTTGATAGCTGTAGGTTCATCAGCTGCATTTCTATATGGAATATTTGCAACTTATAAGATATCGATAGGTAATGTTAGCTACGCAAAAAATTTATATTTTGAATCGGCAGCTACTATACTTACGCTTATTACATTAGGAAAGTATTTAGAAGCTAGGAGTAAAGGTAAAACATCTGAAGCAATTAAAAAACTTATGGATTTGACACCTAAAAGAGCAATGGTTGTAAGGAATGGAAAAGAAAGCATAATATCTATAGAGAAAGTTAAATATGGTGATATAATAATAGTTAAACCTGGAGAAAGACTTCCGGTTGATGGAGAAGTGATTGAAGGTATAACATCTATTGATGAATCCATGCTTACAGGAGAAAGTATTCCAGTAGAAAAAACCAAAGGCGATAATGTCTATGGTGCAACTATAAATAAAAATGGTTCTATAAAATATATAGCAACAAAAGTTGGTAAAGATACTGTACTTGCACAGATTATTAAATTGGTACAAGAGGCACAAGGTTCAAAAGCCCCTATTGCTAAAATTGCTGATGTGGTTGCTGGCTATTTTGTACCAGTTGTGATGTCTTTAGCAGTATTATCAGCACTTGGGTGGTATTTCATAGGTAAGGAATCAGCAACATTTTCGCTAACAATATTTATAGCAGTTTTAGTCATTGCATGTCCATGTGCATTGGGATTGGCAACTCCTACTGCTATTATGGTTGGTACAGGAAAGGGTGCAGAGTATGGAGTGCTTATTAAAAGTGGTGTTGCACTAGAACTTGTTCATAAAATAAATACTGTTGTATTTGATAAGACAGGTACTATAACAGAAGGGAAACCTAATGTAACAGATATAATCAATTATAATGATGTCGATAAAGACTATTTGCTTCAGATTTCTGCATCAGTGGAAAAGGGTTCAGAACATCCATTAGGCGAAGCAATTGTAAAAGAGGCAGAAGAAAAGGAACTTGAATTTTTTAGAGTTGACAAATTTAATGCTATTACTGGATATGGAGTAGAGGCTATTATTGATAATAAAAGTATTTTGATTGGAAACAAAAAATTAATGAATGAAAGAAATATTCAATTAGGGATTTTAGAAAAACAGGCATATGAATTAGCGAGTGAGGGAAAGACACCTATGTATATAGCCATGGATAATAAAATTTCAGGTGTTATTGCTGTTGCTGATACAGTTAAAAAAAGTAGTAAGAAAGCGATTGAAAAATTACATTCTATGGGTATAAATGTTGCAATGATTACAGGAGATAACAAAAAAACAGCAGAAGCAATAGCAAAACAAGTAGGAATAGAAGATATATTTGCAGAAGTTTTACCAGAGGATAAATCGAATGAGATTAAAAAGCTTCAACGTTATAATAATATAGTAGCTATGGTTGGAGATGGAATTAATGATGCACCTGCACTTGCACAAGCTGATATAGGTATGGCTATAGGCTCAGGTACTGATATAGCGATAGAATCAGCAGATATTGTATTGATGAAAAATAGCATAATGGATGTTGTTACAGCAATACAACTTAGTAAGCAAACAATCAAAAATATTAAACAAAATCTTTTCTGGGCATTTGGTTATAATATTTTAGGAATTCCAATAGCTATGGGAGTACTGCATATATTTGGAGGTCCATTACTAAATCCAATGATTGCAGCAGCGGCAATGAGTTTGAGTTCAGTTTCAGTAGTTTCAAATGCTCTTAGATTAAGAAATTTCACACCGCAGTAGCATAAAAATAGTGGCATTATATTCTTATGAATATATAATATAAAACTTTAGTAATTCTAATGATATTTTAGTATAATTATATTGTATTTGCTTGATTCTATAAGACTCCACTTCTATAAGTGGGATATTCAAGCTTTTGCTTCAGGTTGAGTAGAGTCTCCACCTGAAGTCCCGATGTTTTGCTTTAGCAAAACGAGTTCGGTTCTCATCTGTTGGGGTATTATTTATGTTCTTACTACAATAATATCAAATGCATATTTTACATGTAAATATTTTACACAAAAGAAATATTAAATAGCCAAAATAAACAAGAATATATATAAAAATTATGGATATCATAATGGTATAACTTAATAAATTTTAAAACCGTGTTTTTTAAAAATTATAGAATTCTAAAATTTATATAAGGCATTTTAAAAAGAATATCTAGTTAGTATGTTAGACTATTTTGTATAGTATGGAAGCACTAAAGTTATACAATGTTTCCAATGTCCTAGCAGAAATTGTTTATGATTATTTGATACAAAATGTACGCTACATATTTGACTTGTTATTTTCTTTTAAATACCTAATTGACAAATGAAAAGGGGTTGGGTTAATATGAAAAATGAGAACAAATTAGGATTAGGTGTACTTGTTGCATTGATTGTTGGTTCTATGATAGGAGGAGGAGTATTTAATTTGCCATCTGATATGGCAGCTAGTTCAGGCAGTGCAGGAGTAATAATAGGATGGATTATTACAGGCATTGGTATTATTTCTTTGGCACTTGTTTATCAGAATTTGTCGTTAAGAAAACCAAAATTAGTAGGTGGTATTTATAGTTATGCAAAAGATGGATTTGGAAGTTTTTCAGGATTTAATTCTGCCTGGGGTTATTGGCTTAGTGCACTCTTAGGTAATGTTGCATATGCTACTCTTTTATTTGGTGCATTGGGATATTTCTTTCCTATATTTAAAAATGGTAATAATTTAGTTTCGATTATTTGTGCATCTATATTACTTTGGTTAATACATATTCTTATATTGAGTGGAGTAAAAGAAGCAGCTATTATTAATGTGGTAACTACGATTGCAAAATTAATACCGATAATAGTATTTATTGTGTTTGGTATTATAACATTCAACATTAATAATTTTAAATTTGAATTTTGGGGTAGTTCTGATTTGGGAAGCGTTGCAAGTCAAGTTAAGAATACCATGTTAGTTACTTTATGGGTATTTATAGGAGTAGAAGGAGCTGTTGTTGTTTCGGAAAGAGCAAAAGATAAAAGAGATGTTGGAAAGGCTACTGTTATAGGTCTTATAGGTACGCTTGTTATTTATGTGTTAATATCATTATTATCAGTTGGTATTTTGAAAAGACCAGAATTAGCTGAACTAAAGAACCCATCAATGGCGTATGTAATGGAGGCTATGGTAGGAAAATGGGGTGCTGTTTTAATAAATATTGGATTAATTGTTTCACTACTAGGAGCAATGCTTGGGTGGACGTTGTTATCAACAGAAATACCGTATATTGCAGCAAAAGATGGTGTATTTCCTAAAGTATTTGCTAAAGAGAATGAAAAAGGTACTCCAATGACATCGTTATGGGCTACTAATGGATTGATTCAGTTTTTCTTGATTGTAACGTTATTTTCATCTAGTACATATAAAGCTATATATTATATGTCAAGTACTGCTATATTAATTCCATATTTGTTTAGTGCTTTATATGGATATAAGGTTACTTTGGATGAAGAAGCTTATAGTATTGAGCATGAAAATAGAGGAAAAGATAAATTAATAGCACTGATTGCGTCAATATATGCTATTTGGTTAATATATGCGGCTGGGTTGGACTATTTATTGATGTGTACAGTGCTTTATGCACCGGGAATTTATTTCTATTACTTATCAAAGAAGGAATCGGATAGAGGTGGATTGACTGGTGGTGAAAAGATGATATCGACAGGAATTGTTATCGCAGCAATTGTCGCTATTGTGTTGATGTTTAAAGGTGTTATAGCACCTTAGTATTAGTATCTATCATAAATTTACATCTATATATCAGCATATGCTTAAGTTCTGGAAATAAGGATTAAGAACTAGGGATTAGGTGTTAGGAGAAAAAATAAGGTACTATGCGACTAGAGTGCTGGTGTAGATTCACGATTTGATTGCTATATACTTAAATTGGTAATGATGCGATTAGAAAACTTGCAGTTTTGATATATTCTATAAAACTCCCATTTATATAAATGGGAGTTTTAAGCTTTTTGCTTCAGGTAGAGTAGAGGTTCCACCTGAAGTCCTGATGTTTTTCTTTAGAAAAACGAGTTCACCTGTAAGAAAATATTTGTTTGTATATTGACAAATATTTTCTTATGTTATAATATTTATATTGTAAACCTTAATTATAACTATGGTTTACAATATAAATTTATGGATAAGTGGGATATTGAAGCTTTTATCTAAGGTGGTGTAGAGTCTTCACCTAAAGTTTCGATGTTTTGCTTTAGCAAAACAAGTTCACTTACGATTGAG
>Ga0114934_10001587_pt1 | contig 14779 bp, 14 predicted proteins | sample 4SBtaG_2_FD_99695 | JGI IMG/M metagenome (GOLD analysis project Ga0114934, IMG submission 99695) | Deep subsurface microbial communities from Kolumbo volcano to uncover new lineages of life (NeLLi) - 4SBTROV10_white metaG | ecosystem: Environmental > Aquatic > Marine > Volcanic ... | reverse complement strand
TTTTGCAAGAGTACTAAAATTAGCTAAACCTATTGTTTTTTTAGTAGCTGCCATCATTCCATCTATGGAATTATCAAAGATTCTATATATAAGTATACCAGGTTTACCTTCAACTTTAACTCTCTTAATATTAAGAGTAACAGATATTAAAATAGAATTAATTAACAGCCCATATAAAAGAAAAGCATTTGGATCTTTTACGTTAAATAAACCTGAAGAAATTAAAACAATCATTAAAGAAAAAGATGCAAGCATCACTCCTAAGAGCGTTAAAAACATAGTTATTATTAATATTGTTACTCGTTTAAACTTATTTCCAGAATTATCACCTTCTGCCTCAAAACGTGCTGTGATAAGTCTAGTAATTTCTTTTCCTATTGCATTCACTATATCTTCTACAGTTCTGTGTATAATAGGTTTAATTCTTTTTGCTATACTCATAGCAAAACTTTTAATTTTAATAGTTACCATTTTAAGTAAATCTTTTGATTTACTTAAACTACTCTGTTTATTTTCTTCTTCAAATAATGATTCACTTTGATAAGAATTCTTTTTGCCTGTTATATATTTTATTAAATTTGCTAAAGTTCCTATCGCAGTTTTAATAAAATTAACTAATTTTGCAAAAAGCTTTTTTAAACCAATACTAATATAAGAAAAAACTTTTTTTAACCTAGGATTATTACCAACATTTTCTTTAATCCGTTTAAAAAACTGACTTATTAAATTCTTAATGTGATTTAAAAATTTCTTTTTTGGCATAACTATACTCCTTTATGCTTCAGATTGAATTGTTTTTTAATGCTACTTTTAAAATTAACCCATGCATTACTTGTTATAAATGAAGAATTAAAAGCAGCATAAAAACTTTGTACTATAGTTGCTACAAGTAATCCTGCTGGGTCTCCTTTAAAACTAACCTGTATAATATGATTAATAACATGGACAACAGATTGGCTAGAAATATCATATTTGTAGTCTGAAGACTGATTAATAACATACTTAATAGCTTTTTGTTTTAATATATCACTAACAATTAAAAGAAAAGTTACTAATGATTTATTTTTAAATTTTTTAATAAAACTGTATCTTACTATTTCTTGCAAAGAAGGTGCAACTATAACAAGCAAAAAAAATGACATTATTTTTTCATTCTTAAGTAAATCATCTAATTTATTCTTTGATTCTTTATTTTTTAAAGCTCCCTTAACAGTACTAAAAATTCCTTTTAATGCAAAATTAACAAGAGCTAAAATAGCAACTACACCTACAGCAATAGCAGCTTCAACAGGTAAGCTAACAATTCTTTCAGCTAAACCTCCAAATAATGAACTAACCTTATTAAAAAAAGCTCTTAGGAGTTTAAATGCACCAGAAAAAAATCTTTTACTAGGTTTAGTAGTAAAATCCTCTGCTTCTTTTAAAATAGGAGCCTCACTGGCATTTCCTTTTTTTAAGTTGCCAACCACGTCTTTAAAAAAATTTACAACTATTCCAGAAAGCTGCTCTATTTTAATTCTAGCCGCTTTTATTACTCGAGTAAGCTGCTCAAAAAAGTCTGGAAACTTCTCTTTTAAAAACTGTATAACTTGTCTTTTAGCCTTATTAAATTGTATTAATAATTCATTCATAGTGCATCTCCTTATGCTTTAACTTCATGCCAGTTCTCTTTCATCTTTTTAAGAATTTGTGGCATAACTTTAAACCCTACAACTGCTCCTAACAAAGATGCTGAACCTATTGCTACTTTCTTAATTTCTTCTTTTTTTCCTGTCTTAATTAGCTTTATTGAAGAAGCAACAAAAATTGCGAGAAATGCAACTAACCCTAAGATTTTAGGAATCTTCACTTTTCTTTTATAATTATAAACAATTTTTTCTTCTTCAAATAAATAACCAGTGCTTTCATTAAGACCTGACTCTTCATCTTTAATAATACTTTTTAAAGTTTTTGAGATTGATCTTAACTTAAAAAAAGAATAAACAATAAAGAATGCACATGCTAGCAATAAAACTATAAATAATGCTGTAGCTCCTGCAAGGCCATAAGCACTAAGCTTAAAAATCTTTCTGACTGTCTTGGCATTTTTAAGCCCTTCTCCTACTTTTTTAAGGCCTTCCGATATATCCTGCAATCCTTTAAGCACTCCACTAGGCAAAACTTTAAGTAAAATTTTTGCAATAGAGCCTGAAAATCTTTTTCCTAAAAACTTATTTAAAAGTTTCTTCATAAGATTAAAACTTTTATCCGCCTTTACTTCATTTAAAGCGTTTACTGCTGACTTTGTAGTGCCATCTTCCAAGTCTTTTGCAAGCTTCTTATCTCTACTTGAACCTGAACGTTTAAATATTGAGTCAAAAACAGCTCTAAATTTACTCTTACGAACCTCTTCTTCTATGTTTGGTGTACTCATAGTAGCCTCCTTTATATTAATTTTTCCACATAATTTGTTTATCTAAAATTAGATTACCAGATTGAACAACGCCAAGCTTAATTACAGCAGTACCTGTTGCTGTAGGTACTGTATCAGTAATCCCACCTGCTGTTGTAGGTGATAGATAAACAACAACATTATTTAAAAAGCCATAATTAATAACATTTACAGCACCAGTCATTTGAACATAAGCTGTAGTGCTATCTATCTTAACAAGTATTCCTAAAGCTTTTATGCTATCAGGACTTACTGATAAGTCAGCCAAGGCTTTTTTAGTTTGATTATTATTATCTATATAAACAACATCACCTAGTGATCCTTCACCAAATACACATTCTATAACATGTGTATTTAAACTATTTGTTATGTAGCCACCACTTGTTAGTTTATTTAAGTTATCTGCTGTAACTGAATTTCCAGCGCCATGTAATTTATTTAATTCAACTACTGTAGAAGTTAAAGTTGTTGTGCCATCACTTAAATTTGTATATTGAAGATTAGGTATATAAACTGTATCATTAACATCACCTAAGTGAATACCAACTCCTGATATACTTTTAATAAAAAGATCAGAAGACAAATTATTAATATCTATAGCAGAAGTAAATTCCCCAAGTGTTCCTTGTGTAGAATCATATAATATTGGAGTTCCTGCTAGTGAATCAAATTCAGTTTGTGTAACAAAACCGGTATTTTCAAGAGCACTAGAATAATTTATATCAGGTATTCCATACCCTGCTTCATTAATATCTTGTAAATTTGTTCTAATTGGATAATAAATATCAATTGTGATATTATCAAGATCTGTTGAATTAGCGGTTAATGCTGAATTTTTCCAAAACTCAAGAGTAAAATAAACCATCTCTAATTGAATAGAACCTGTTGGTCCAGAATAACTAGAATTAATTTGATAAATATTTTGAACTGGGTCAGTAACCGCAATTACTTTATAATAATTGCCATTTGTAGCAAGCAAATAGGATCCGAGTATATTTGATGGTGCTGTAGATGATAATGTTACAGAGTCACTACCATTTGTCCATAAAGCATTTATTGTTGGGTTTTCTGTTATTTTAGAAATTGTTCCTATTATAGTATCAGTTCCTTGCAAAATAGGACCATTATTTGAACTCTTAACAATAAAAGATTTTATATAAGAAGAACCATCTTTAATAATAACGCCTTCTTCTGAATTTGTTGGTAAACCAGTATTTACCATTATATGATTATTAATTAAATAATCACTTATGTTTACACTATGTGTGCTTGTCGTTATCGCAAGGTTTTCTATTTTTCCGAAGGTTAATACCTTCTTATCAGATAAAACCTGAGAGCGCAAATCAGCAGGCGTTAGCCCTTGAATATATTCAGCATTTAAATGCTGGATCATTTGTGATCCAGCAGGTATAGTTAAAGGGGTGGCTGATGTTAATGTTACATTATGTAACACAACATTAGTATTGTTTGTAGAAGCTTCAAATAAACCAGTAATAGAGTTTATGGCTACAATTCTATTAGGCATTATTTACCCCCTTATGATCTTAAATAAAGAACTCTAGGTAATATAAAAAGGGAATTACTACTTGATTTATAACCTACTAAAACAACAGCGCCTGTAGAAGGTAAAGTATCAGTTAGCAATCCATCACCTAAATAAATAACTGTTGAAGAACTATTTGAAAAATTCCAAAAAAATTCTTCTAATAAACCCGAAACCTGAACAATCACATCATCCCCAGAATTTACATTACCTAAAGCTACTCCTACTACATTTATTAATGATTCACCTTGAGTATTATCATTTGTTGCTTTAACTGCTTCTGAATTAATAATAGCAACAGGATCACCTGCAGATAATGCTTCTCCTGCTGTTAATGTAATTTGTGTTGATGTTCCTGAACCACCACCTATTAAAGCTCTAATATCAGAATGAGCATTAGGATCGGAATTATGATCAGCTATTTTTTCATCAATTAAAGTTATATCTTCTCTGAAATGAGAAGTATCTAATGGGTCTGAATTTAAAACAGAAACTATTTGACCACCATCTACTCTTATAACATTTAATATCATGTCAGAAGAAGAATCATAAGAAGCTGGAGAAATAACCCTTATTAAAGCTTCTGGTGGTGGGCATACTTTTTGGAAATTATACGTTAAAACAACGTATAAATAAGTATCCAAAGAAACATCTACTGTTAAATCAACACTATCAACATATTCTATAATAACCCTTTCTTTTACAGCAATACCTTTAGATACTGTTATTACATTAAAATTTGTTATTGAACACTCCATTCCTGTAATAACAGCACGACCTCCAGGGACAAGAATAGCTGAATTTCTGTTTAAAGTATCAGAATTTAATTCTGCAAACGGATCAAATGTTCTTATTTGAATACTGCTTTGTAATGACATAAATCAATCTCCTTTTAATTAGTTAGATTCTTACTTTTTTAACTGCTTTAAAACCTTTTCGAACATATATAGTAAGATCTCTGTTAAAGTCATCATAAATACATATAGTTGGCCAACTATAAGTTTTCTGTAATTTTTTAATTATTTTTTCATTTACAGGATAAGCTATTTCTGCTTTCTCTAAATCTAGCTTATCAAGAACAACCATAGCATTCTCATCTGACCATAACACTGTTACAACTTCACTCTTACTTTTAAAAAGTTTAGAATACTTTCTATAAGCTAAAGTTGCGAATTTCTTTGCTAATGCTTTAAATGATTTTTCTTTTGATGTATCAGCTTTTAGCAATTTATATAAAATATTCTGTTTTAAAACAGTATAGATAAGTCTAACGTGATAATTAACTAAGGATTGACCATCATGTACAGAAAAAGTTATGTCGTCTCCTGTAGTGTGAAAAGTATCTGCTTCTAGCATAATATAAAATTGTGTGCTATTTGTAAGTTCTTCCCTAAGAGCTTCTTCTATTCTTGGGATAACTTGTTTTCTAACATTACCGGAAACTATTAATGGTACAAAAACATATTTTAATTTTTCTTTAGGACTAGGTCTCATTTTTCTTTCTCCTTAATTTATTTTCAGGGCAAATATGATGATATTCGCACCATGGGCAATTCTTTTTATTAAGAAAAGATGTTGGCGGTTCTTCTTTTTCTAAACACTCAAATATAAGTTTAGTTTTCTGAACCACTTCTTTAGCATAATGCTCAAGCTCTAATTTTATAAAATCGTATGTTGCCATTCTTGTTAAAGTTCTTTCTATATATACAAGCTGCCCTGACAAAATATCAAATCCTTTTTCTTTTAGCAATAAATAATTTGCTCCAAGTTGCATAACATCTTTTTGTCTTAAAAATTTACAATCAGATAAAGTTTTTATTTCAACTAACACGTTACTATCAATAACACCATCCACTCTAGCATGTATATGATATTTGTCACTATTTATTGCATATTCAACATGACTAAAATCATAATTCTTTTGCACAAAATCATGAATAGCATTTCCAACATGCGCCATCATAGGTAAGAAATGATTTTTGCCTACTCTTGAATAATCTTGAGGATCATTTCTTAACCTACAATATAATTGTATAGAGCAATCACCAAGTTCTGATGCTCTAAAATAATTTCTTTTTTTTGTATTTTTACTATCTTCAAGAACTTTAGCTCTTTGTTTAGCTAAAAATTTTGTATCACTAAAAAGATTAACTGGCTTATGTACTTGTTGTACTGGAGACAGTTTTTCTTCCTTTTTTTCGGGTTTAGCAGTTACGCTATTAGCTATTTTATCAAGTAAATCATTCACTACGAACTCCTTTTATTAATTATGAAATTGAACCGTTACTATCAACCCAGTTATTACCATCTTGAACTACCATAACCTAAAGGATATGGTTTTCTTGAGAGTATCATATAAAACAATTCTTTTTTCACCAGACATAATTAAATCTCCTTTATTTTAAAATTACCTTTTACATTCAGCAAGAAAAGATTCTCTAAGAGACTCATAAATAGCCTCCATAGCTTTTCTTTCATAATTATTTTCAATTTTAGAAATATTTTTCTTAAATGGATAAATAACTTCTAGGCTTTCTTTTAAAACCGATTCTGTAACTGTATTCTGTAAATCATTTCTTTCTTGTCTTATAGTCATTTGTACTGATTCTGCAACCATTCTTTTTCTTCTTAATAATGCTGTTTTAATATCATTAGAAGTCAAAAATTTCAAATTACGACCTTCTTTATCTTTATACAAATCATGTGTCTGACTAGGTGAAGGATTATCTATAGGAACTGCACCAAAAGGTCTACATATATGACCTTGTCCTTGTGCTTGTAATTTATCATTTATTAAATCGCTTAACTGCATTAAAGCAATTTTTAATAAAACAAATACCTTTGTTAATTTCTTTCTATTACCAATAAAACCTTGATCTTGATGGCTAAGCATCATTAATCTTCTACGCATTCCAGGTTCTACTGCTATAGCTCCTTGTTCAAATAAATTATGATATGCACTTTTCATTATTTTGATCCCCTTGTAAATTTTCTTTTAATCATTTTTACTATACTTTTTAAAAACAATTTAAAATTATAAAACATTGGTTTTAATCCTAATACTATTAAAAAAGACAAATTTTTTAAACTACTAATTATTTTTTTAACAACTGACGTTATGGTACTAAAAAATTGAAACAATAATTTTTTTAAAAAACCAAAAACAGACTTTACGCCAAACATAACTTTTTTTGCTATATTTGAAAAGAAGCCTTCGGTTAACATTTTAACTTGAGGTGATTGCACAGCTTCCAATAGAGATTCATTATTTCCTTTAAAAGCTCCAGTTACTTTACTTGATAACCATTTAAGGACTGTAACTATAAAAACAATACCAGAAAAAATAGCTGCTGCTATGAGCAATAAATCTTTTCTTTTTAATAAATTTGATTGTCCTTTCTGTAATGCTCCAGTAACATTATTTAACATAGCATTAACAAATTTAACATTTATATTTACCATATCTTTTTGCATACTGGAAACAAATTTTTCAAAAACTGTTACAGATTCATCAGAAGAATCTTTAAAAATACTTTTTAATTCATCACTATCAAAAGCAACAAGAAAAGACCTTGCAAGCTTTGCCGATTTTAAACCTGATTTATTTAAAGCTAAACAAACAAGACCGTTTGTTGTTTTTAATCCATATTGATTTTTTAAATATGATAACATCATACTACTAACATTAGAACCAATAGTTGATCCCACCATATCAAAACCCATAGGCAAAAGCATTTCTCCAGCTAGCACTCCAAGAATTGCAGAAGATTGATTACTACCAAGACTTTTATTTACTACTTTATTAACATTAGCTTTTATCAACCCTTTAAGAGGAATCATTTTTGTAGCAAATTTAGCAAATAATCTTGTTATAATTCTATTAAAAAAAGCACTAGGATCTAGCAAAATACTTACGCGATTAATTAAGGATACAACAAAAGATAATGGAGCAGCTAATAAGCCTAAAACTTTACCTAATAAATTTTTATTATCCCCTTCATCCCCACCAAATATCTCATCAAAAGGATCTTCTTCCTCACTATCGTCTTTTAAATCAACTCCTAGCTCTTCACCAATATCATCAAGATTTTCCATATCTTCTGTATCTTGAGCAGCTTTTAAAGTACTACTGCCTAAGTCTGCACCATATTGTGCAGTTTCATTAATTACTTCTTCTCCTGTCCTTACATTACTAGTTACTGGCATAAATAACCTTCTTATACTTTTTTAGAAAATAAAGATAATACAATGCTAGATACTTTAAATACCTTAGCTGCAGCATCTAATGTTCTTACATCGCTTTCTTCTTCTTGTACAATTTCTTTTTCCTGTTTTCTACCCACTACTATAGAAACATAAATTGCTATAGCTAAAACAGCTACAACACTTAATCCTACTAATATATGGGTTTTAAAAAGCACAAATAATCTCTTAATATATAAAATAGCATATTTAATAGCATAAGATATATAACCAAGAATTTTTCCAAATAAACTAGACATTTTAGCCATAAATATAGAATTCTTTTTTTCTTTTTCAAGATCACCATAATCTTCTAAATTACCACTAGAATTCTTTTTTAAATAATCATAATATTTAGCATATTGTAACTCAAATTTCTTTAAATTCTTATCAGTTACTGACTCTGAAGTCATTTCTTTTCTCAAAGATTCAAGTTTTTCAAGAGTAATTTTAACTTTTTTACTAGGATTTTCATTTTTCTTTTTTAAAGACTTTTGCATATCAATAACTAATCCTTCTAGTTTACTTGTTTTAGATTTTATAACTTCTCTATAAGATTGAAGAAAATAATAAATCATTTTTTGTAAATAATTAGTAAATTCAATTCCTTTAGATGAAATTTGGCCGCTAGACCCTCCTCCAAGGTTGCTTTTAACTCCAGTATTAACAATAAAAGGTAAAAATGTATTTGGAGGATCTATAGGTTGATTTTGCTTTAATATAGACATAACTTTATCTACAACAACTTCCGAAGAAACATTACTTTTAGCTAAAACAGAAATAGTATTTTTTACACTTTTTACATCACCACCAAGCTCTTCAACTTTTGCTGTTATTTTTTCTATTTTTTCTTCAGTTTTAGCTTGGACTTCTTTTTCTGCTTCACCAGCCTTATTATTTTCTTGAATATTATGAATTGTTTTTCTAAACTCTTCTTTTATTTCTTCTTTTGAAGGATTTGTTTTTAAAAAATCTTCAAAATTTTTAAGAGCATCTCTATTTCTTTTTTCACTAGATGTATTACTACTAGTAATGTTTTTAATTAAAAATCTTTTTAAGGTATTAATATATTTTGTTTTTTCAACAGTTTCTTTTTTCTTAGAATTTGTTTCTTTTTCTTTTAACCTTGCTGCGCCTACTGGATTAACACCTGAAGTTATAGTTTGTGAAGAAGTAGCTGTTGGCTTCGGATTAAAATTTTTCTGTTTTATTTTTTCATTAGTATTAGTAGTTTTATTCTTATTCTTACCTTTATTCTTATTTTTATATTTTTCTTTATTCTCTTTCTTTTTTTCTTTTTCAGAAAGTTTTTTAATCTCTGCGCTAGAAACCAAATTAGGTTTATACTCTTTTCTTAATTTTTTACCAAGTTTTGGATCATACGCTGCAGCAACAGCTTCAGGCAAACCTTTCTTTTTAGCTAATCTCTTCAAACCTTCTACAGTTCTAGGTAATTTAATGCCCACCATTTCGGCTACATTAAAAAATGATAATGAACCATGTTCTTTAAAAGCTTTTTCTATCTTTTTTTCTAAAGTTTTAGATAATTTTATGTTAAATTTACTTAATAATAAATTCTTAAGCACTTTAATTTTAGCGTATAAATCAGGATCTAAACCTTTTTTAGATTCAAGAAAAACTGATTCAGTAAGCTTAATAGGTCCTGTTACTTTTTTACTAGATGCAGAAATAATTCTTTTTATAAAATTTGTTGTTTTATTTAAATAATCTTTAACTTCTTTTTTTGATTTATCTAGCGTTACAGGAGATGCATTTTTCTCAAGAGCTTTTAATTTTATAGCAGATTGTGCAAATTGTTTACTCATAACCTTCATATACTTTTTAAGTAAAGTAGGATCTTGCTTTCCTGAATAAGTTTTCTGTAGTAAATTAACAGAATTTTTTATCACGGGATTTATAATTAATGTTACTTTTTTACTCATAAAATTATCTCCTTTAGAATGAATAGTATATCTAATTATTGTGTTTTTCAGTAATAGAACTTTTTAAGAAATATATAAAATCTAAACAAAAAATTTGATGCTGCAGCTAAGGGATTTTTAAATACTTCTTTTAAAAACCTATTAACAATATATGTAATATTATAAGCTTGCTCCTCATCAAGATTTGAATACTTTGATGTTAACAAGTGATACACAACTTCAGTAGTTTTTTTCTTAAAATTTGCTTTTGTTTTATAAACTATTATTATTATTTTTAATATATTTAATTTATCTTCTGTTGTAGCAAAACCCAATACTTTTAGAAAAATTTTTACTTTTTCTAAAACTATAATTGCTTTTTGATTTTCATCAAAAACTACACCAGTTTTTTTAGCTATTAATCGAGCTTCTTCTTCAACACTATTTATTGCCACCGTTAAAAAATTTACAACTTTTCTAATAGCTACTCTTTCTTGTTTTATTTTTTGAAAATTATAAATTATTATAACTAAAAAAATTAAGAATAAAATAGAAAACATTTAACGCTCCAAAAAAAAGCCTCATTTAAAAACGAGGCTTAAAACATTAACGAAGGACGTTTTCATGAATTATTTTTTTGTTTTTGTTTCAATATTCAATGCCTGAGCATGATCTTTCGCAATAGCAAGTATTTTATCATTAACAACACCGCCATAAACATTAAGAATATTTTTTATTCTTTTTTCATATTCAAGCGCTTTATCAATCTTTTCAGTATTTCCATCATTCTTAGAAACTCTTGCTAGTTCTTCAACTGCGTTAAAAATGATAGGAGCATATTTTTCAATTAAAGAAATAGACCTAACTATCTTTTTATTTGGTGCTATTTTCCATGTTGAAAAAATAAATCCAACTATAGCTCCTACAACTGATACCACCATTGGGTTTAACATCATCTCTAAAACTTTTTGAGTATCCATACAAATACCCTCCTTATATAAAATTATATATGTTATAATACACTAAAAATTTAATTTTAAGTTATATTTTTATTTTCTGGTGTTTTTATACTTGTTGGAGCAAAAACTCCTGACGTATCCAAAAATAAATTATATATTTGATATCGAGTATCTATTGGTAAGCTATTAACCTTTGTCATTAATTTATTAAAGGCAAGTAATGGTAATGCTAATAAAACTATTTTTTGCTTATCTAAAGACTTAAAATCTTGTTTAATAGCAAGAGATAACATCTCGGATATAGATTTTGGTCTTTTTTTAATAATTGCAATAAACGGTCCATAATCTTTATAAACGTTAAGCAAACCACCAATCATAGTGATACCTTCAGTATCAACATCAAATTTACCTGCTAATCTGTTATAACTTTCAGCCATTGTTTTAACATAATTTCTAATACCTTCTAAATTTTGTCGAATTAACTTTTTCCTAAATTTTATCATAACGTCTGCTAATTTTTGAGATCTTAATAAATTAGTTATAAAAATGCTCTTTTCAGTTATAACTTTTTCAAATTTAGAAACATTAGATTCTTGATCTGCCATAATTATTCTCCTTTTACAAAAAATTCTTTTAAACATTTATCACTATCAGCTACAATATCTAACCCATTTGGTGTATTTATAATTTTATTAAAAAATTCCATAACACCTTTTTTTATAGTAAGATCATTAAAAACCGAAATGATAACAGAATTATTTATTTTTTTAATTGCTCCAAACTTTAATAGTGATACATATGCATATAAAGATATCTTTGCTTGTTCTATTAATTTAGATTCTATTCCTAATTTCAATTTCCTACTAGCAAAAATCAAACCTATAAAAATTCCTATTACACCCATTATAATAGATATAATATTTAACAATTGTATAAAAAATGTAAAAATACTATTTGGAACTTTTTCTACTACAGAAGGAACAGAACTTATTTTCCCTGTTATAAACATTTTTGCTTTTTTACTGAGCTTAAACATTTTAGATACAATACCCATAAAAACCTTTTTTACATCAGAAGGAAACACTACATGACAAGAAGCTGCAAGTAACCCATAAATATCATTAGTATTAAGCAAAAAAATATCTTTTGCAGAATTTGTGGTTACAATTGAAAACTTTTTAAGCATGTCTTGTATTTTTTTATCTTCCTCCGTCGAAGAAGAATTAGCAGGAGTATTAGAAAACAACATATCTTGTATAGTATCTATTGCAATATAAGATCCCGCGCTTATAGATAAAGCCATATCATTTGTCAATATTGTATGTATCATATTCATATCTCCTTTAGTTATTATCTAAGTCTACAACTACAGTAACTAATATATTATTTTTATCAATAGATACATATTCCGGAACATATCTTATCATATCATCTTGAGTTAAATCTGATTTATTATAATCATAAACTAAGCTATCATCAGGATCAAGAATTTCACAAAATTCAACATAATCAACATCTTGAGTTATTTTTAAAATTTCCGATAAATAAATACTTTGTTCAAAACCAAACTTTTCTTTCATTTTAGAAAAAACAGCTTCTTGCACTGCATTAATTATTAATGAAGATTTAGTCATATTTTCTTGTTTAACATATACTTTTAATCTTAAAGCTAAGGGTAATTCAAAATAACTTGAACTATAAGTCTTAATAGAATGTGGTGTTAAATTATTAAATAATATATTATTAACAAGCCCATGCGTATTAGCAAATTTAAAATAAACTTGATCAGTTAACATTCTATAATTTTTTATTTCTGATGCAAAATAACCTAGCTTTTGTAATACATTTATGTCTAACCATTGATGATTAATCGAATAGTAAGAATTTAATATAACAGGAACATCAAAAACTGTTACTGTATTTCCATTAACTTCTAAATCCGAAACAATTATATCAGACAAATCATTTATGAGCATTTCTGATGCTCTATAACTTTTAATTAAATTACCTTGATAAGACAAATCCATTTGTATATCAAAAACATCTTCTTGTATATCAGATCTATTTATTAAAACTTCAAAATACTTATTACCTACATCATTTGTTGTTGTATATGTATTAGAATTAATTATAAGTGATATAGATAAATTTTGAGAAAATTGTAAATCAATTTCACCTTCTGGTGTTAAAACAAGATGATCATAAAATAATCTGAATCTAAATTTAGATACGTCATCATCATAAATTATCTGATAACTTGTTATAACAACACTATATTGTGAATCTAACTGTGTTGTTGCTATAACGGCTGGAGTATTAATAATATCTGATAAAATATAATTATAATAAGCTTTTTTGTTTAATAAATCGAGTTTTATTTCATAAGGACATATATACTCATGTCCACCAACAACTAATGTTTTATGAAAAACATTATTATCAGATGTGCTTAAAGTCAAAACATCTGATCTTGTTGGCACAAAAGTATCTTCCTCAACCCCTTTAATAGCTAAAAAAGTATAAATATCATTTGAATGTATATCTGACCTTTTTAGTATAGCTAAAGAATCCTGTAAAGGTATTCTTAAAATAGCTGTCAAATTTTTATAATTTTTTTCAGAAACAAGCCCATTTGTTGCTCTTGCAAAATCTCTTGCATTAACTTTAACTTCATCTATTGATTCTTTGTTAACGCCGTCTGTAGAGACAACTGGATTTGTTACAATATAAGTTACAATTCCTTGATTACCATTTAAAGATATATCATTATATCTAGGGCCTGTTGTTATCTGGTTAGCTATAATCTTACCATCTTTACCGCTAGTTTCATATATATTAACAGTAATTGAAGCATTAGCACTAGGTTGTTTTCCATAAATACCATTACCAAATGTTAAAACAACTTTATCATCAAAAATAGTATAAGCAACAGCTTGGGCTCCTAAAGGTAATGAAAAAATAGAATCTAATAATCCCCATGATTCGTAAGTTAAACTTGTAGGTTCTTTTACAAAAACTTCCATTTTATAAAATTGACTTTCTAACGGAACGTCAATATTATAAAATTGTAAAGGCTGTAATTGAGGTATAAAATAAGAATAGTTTTTTATCTCATATTGCTCTAATGTAAGAACATATTGTAAATAAATTGTGGTAGTTCCTTGGTCATCAGTTAATGTTAAAAAATTATATGGAACTTTCTCAATAAGATTATCTGTTTCTTTTGTTAATACCATTTTTACTGGGTCTATTGTATAATCAAAATCAAAATGTACGGTATATGGTAAAGAATAAGTAATCCCATTTGCTGAGAAAGTATCGTTTTCTTTCATATTAAAAGCAAGAGCATCCCATAATCTTTCGCCATCTTGCTGAAATGGTATAGATATTAATGCATCTACAGATGCTGGGGTAGCATGTAAAACATTATATGATAATTGTGAAGCTATATTCAGCACTGATTCTGGCAATGCTGCTTTATTTAAAAAAGCTTCGTTATAAGATAATGATGAATAAAATAAAGAATCTAAAGTTAACTGTGATAAAGAATCAATAAAATAACCAAGAAATCCTGATTCATAAGCTCCTGGATTTTCAGTTTGATATTTTGATTCTAATAAATTAACTAAAATTTTACGAAGTTCATCATAATCGTTAGGAAATTTTTCTTTAAGCATTTAAA
>Ga0114934_10001586_pt1 | contig 14785 bp, 13 predicted proteins | sample 4SBtaG_2_FD_99695 | JGI IMG/M metagenome (GOLD analysis project Ga0114934, IMG submission 99695) | Deep subsurface microbial communities from Kolumbo volcano to uncover new lineages of life (NeLLi) - 4SBTROV10_white metaG | ecosystem: Environmental > Aquatic > Marine > Volcanic ... | reverse complement strand
TTTTATCCACTTTAATTTAGGTAACTTTATTTTTCCCTTATTTATTTCAATATTGTTATTTACAAAATTACTTGTATAACTTTTATAGTTATCTTTTTTACTTTTGAATTTTGGCCTATCTGCTCTACCTTCAAAGAAATTTTTTAAATCAGTATCAAGGTTTCTTAGTGCCATTTGTAGTGATGTACTGTCAATCTCTTTTAGCCTATTGCTTATATCCTTATTTATTACTTCTCTTCTGTATTTTATAACTAATACGAGATGATAATACAACAGGAATACCGAATGATTATTTGTATCCAACTTCATTATTATCACTCGTTTCTATTATTTTATACTTATTATATTTTAGTACCAAATAATAATAGAATCAAGTTTTATTTACACATTTATCTCCCACCTATCGAGAATGGTAGACTTATGCTAGTTACGTTAAATTTTACACTAGTTTAGCAAATTTTTAAATAATTATTTATTGTTGTAAAATATCGTTATATAATATTAGTATATAGTGGGGATATATTATTATATATTTAACATACTTTGCAAAGAAAGAGAGGTGTACAGTGGCAAGACAAGCTATCCACAAAACCAATTATTCACTAACTTAAATAAAAGCTAAAAAACACTTGCCACTCTTTAAATGAAATTAACTTTAGTAAGCAACTTAGTTGGAAATGAAATATTAGCAAAAAATATAATAACAGATGATGGAAAGCTTTTATTGAAACATGGGGAAAGACTCAATCAAGAACATATATCTAATCTAAAAAAATATAAAATATTTTTTATATATACTAAAGATGAAAATTTAGATGACATATATGAAGACAGTTATTTAAGCACATTGAAAGAAACTGCATTAAAATTTATACCCGATATATTCAATAATTTGCTAACCGGAAATACCAAATTTATAAATGAAGCATTATCATCTGTTTATGATCTTATAGACTATATAAGTAAAGAAGACACCATTAATACTAACCTATATGAAGTTAAAAATTATGACAACTATACATATATACACTGTCTAGATACATGCATAATGTCAACATTTTTAGGAACTCGTTTGCATTACAATAAAGAAAACCTCCAAAATCTAGCTTTAGCTGCTTTGTTTCATGATATAGGTAAAACAAAAATTTCAAGTTCTATTATAAACAAAAAGGGTTTGTTAACTAAAAATGAATTTGACATAATAAAACTTCATCCCTTTTATAGTAAAGAAATAATTTCCAAAATTTCTTCTATTCCTGCATGCGTTATAGACGGTGTTGCCCAACATCATGAAAAATTTGATGGTACAGGCTATCCTTTTGGAATTAGCGGAAATGAAATATCAGAATATGCAAGGATTATATCAATTTGTGATGTTTTTACAGCAGTAAGTTCTAATCGAAATTACAGAAATAGATTTGACCCATACGAAGCATATGAATTAATTCTTTCTTCAAGCAATACATATTTTGATCCTAAATTAGTAGAACTTTTTAAAAATACATTTTCTGTATACCCTTTAGGAAGTTGCTTAAAATTATCAAATGGAATTGAAGGTTTTGTAGTAAAACAAAATCCTGGTTTCCCTGATAGACCTGTTCTGCGAGTAATTTATGATATGAATAAATGTAAAATACATCCTTATGAAATCGATTTACTCAAAAGCACTAATATTACTGTAATCTCTGTATTATAGTGCTTATATTTAACGTTAATAATGATTAATTCAACCGCTACAAGCATACAATTGCTCAATATTCAAACTTATAATTTAACATTCAATAATGATTAATTTAAAACACTTTTGAGATTTTTCATAAAAAAAGTGTTTATTTTTTTTCAAAATGTGTTAGAATATTAAAATGCATTGATTATTACTACGAATACAATTTAATCATATTTATCCAAATAACAGGAGTTGTTTTATGAATACTTTAAATAATATTGAAAAAAGAATTAAAGACATTTCGGAACAATATCCTAATGACATGATAGGTGGATTCATTACAGGTGATGGTCCTATTCCTTGTGATATCATGTTTATTGGAGAAGCACCCGGAAAAACTGAGGTTAAACTTGGTAAACCTTTTGTTGGAAAAGCTGGAGCTAATTTTGAAAAATATCTTAACAGCATTGGGTTAAAACGCGATAATGTAAGAATAACTAATACTTGCTATTTTAGACCTATAAAAAGAAAAATCAGCAAATCAGGAAGAGAAACTATTAGTAACAGACCTCCTAAGGTTTCTGAACTAAACCTATTTAAGAACATTCTAAATGATGAAATTAATTTAGTTAATCCTAATATAATCGTTACATTGGGTAATATTCCTTTAAAAAGATTAACAAATTTTAAAAGCATTGGAGAATGTCATGGAAATTTAATTTTTAATAAAGAAATCAATAGAAACATTTTCCCTATGTACCATCCTTCTTCACTAATATATAACAGAAGTGAGGAATTCTTGAATATTTATAGAAATGATTGGGAAAAATTAAGGAGGATACTTCTAAGTCTATAAAATAATTATTTATTATGAGGTTGGTGTAAATGAAAACTTATTTGTTTAAATTTAAAAAATTAATTTTAAATTCAAAATTGAATATTGCTAATTGTAAAAACAGAATAAACAATATTTCCACAAAAAGATTTTGTACTGAAAATTATTCATTTTCTGAAACTAGTATCGATGTTTGCGAAAATAAAAATATTAAAAAATCTACTAGTAGTACTAAAATAGTAAAATATTTGTTAGACTCAATCAAGAATGTTTTGTCAAAAAAGATGGTATTTGTTACTTTTTTAGCGGTTATATTTATTACTGCACTCATAATGTGTTTTGGGGTTAAAGATGTTTTTACAGATGAGAGTTTTATTTTGTCAAAAATAACCAATAAAAAATTTTCATCAGCAAAAAGCAAATTGTTCTTTGTTGCTTCTAAAAATAATACCAGTTGTATATCTACGCGTAGTAATTTAAATTCAACCAAGACTGTATCAAGCTTAAATATATCAAGTCTTAAAACCAAAACACTCAATAGCAAAAATATAACTCCATCGTATAACAATACCATAGCCAGCAATATTGCAAACGATGGTTCACCTGTGAAAAAATACAAAAACAGCCTTAGTATATATAATAAAAATTTAGAAAAAAAGACAATAACCATTTCCGCAAACAGTTTTATCAAAATCAAAAGACCTGAATTAAAATTCCTCCCTACGTACTTCAGCTACACAAATATAAATCAAGCAAAATTAAGAAGTTACTTGAATAGGCGAAATTCAAAATTAGCTGAAGAACCTTATTTCTCTCAAATAATAGCTGTTAGCAAAAAATATAATTTAAATCCTTTGGTTTTATTTGCCATTACCGGACAAGAGCAATCTTTTGTACCAAAAAATTCTAAATACGCCAATAGAATCGCAAATAATCCTTACAACATTTACTGCAGTTGGAAGAATTATAATACAACTATAACAGACTCTTCTGAAATTGTTGCTAAAACCATAATTAATCTATCAAAAGGTAGACCCTCAAATGTAGATCCTTTTAAGTGGATTAATAGGCGTTATGCTAGTGATCCAAATTGGAGTAAAGGTGTACGTGATATATTTTATGAACTTGTTAGAATAGCAAAGTAATATCATTTTGCTTTAGCAAAACATCAGTACTTCAAGTGGAAACTCCACTCCACCTGAAGCAAAAAGCTTGAATCTCCCACTTATAGAAGTGGGAGTCTTATAGAATTGATAAAAACAGGTAAATATTTCATTTCACCTGTTTTTATTTGATTACGCTTACTAAGATTTTAGGTGCGATAATTACTAATTTTGTAATTTAATCAATAAAACCACTGTGCCTTGTGCTTGTGGATGTAAGTGCTTTAAATAATAGCCATTCGATATGGCTATTATTTAAGAAAACTGTTATAATATAAATATTACCCTAACGCCCGTTTAGGTAGCTAATCTGCCCTTTGAAAATAAGGGATAACCTTTACTATTATGGATATTGGCATACCAACGTTTGACATAAGTTATGCAATATTAGCTCACTGGCACAAATACTAAATTGTTAGTATTATAGTTCTTTGATAACTGTATATATAAGGTTGCATAAAGTAATCCTTCGTAAAATATACAAGGTATCGCAACCTAATGTATTCCCAAGTTAGTTTACGCTATGAGGGATAAGGGCAAGTGTTCTCGCCCATAGAAATAATGCTATCTAACTTTTGTTAGAAGAAACTTGAACAGCAAACTTTCTATAAAGAAACTTCGTACCCTTGTGGTTGAAGTAGTTCACAACAATTCATTAATGAGTTTAATAGTATCTTTAACATCCTTCATAGAAACCATTTCTGATATCGTATGATTATATCTTATTGGGACAGCTAAAACACCAGTCTTAATTCCACCTCTTTCTTTATGTACAAGTGCACCATCTGTTCCTTCATCACATATTCCATATTGAATATTTATGTGTAATTTTTCTGCAGCCTTCTCAAGCATTTCTTTTATTTCTTGACTTATTATAAGAGTTTTATCCTTAATCCTAATTACCGGTCCATTTTCTAGCTTAATATTTCCTACACCACCAATATAATCTCCAGCTTCGTTTACATCTAAAACAATACAATAATCAGGTTTAATATCGTAAGCTGCCGCTCTTGCACCTCTTCCTCCTAATTCTCCCTGACTTGAAAAAACAAAATAAACTTCTTTATTAGTATTATTTATTTCCTTAATTGTTTTTAATAATATATAACATCCTATTCTATTGTTAAGTCCTGGAACAACTATTCTACTCTCAATCTCAAATCCAGAAGCCAATAAACATGCTGCATCTCCAATTTTAACTTTTTTACAAACCTCCTCCTTACTTGTGAGAGCAAAATCAATATATAAATCTTCCATATTAGGTTCTTCCTTAGCTGTAGCAATCTTACCTACTATTCCACTTTCAAATGCAACCAAGCTGTGAAGGATATTTATAGGTTTCACATTTCCAATATTACTTACTCTTACAAAACCATTATCTTCAATATGAGTTGCAATAAGCCCCGACTGATCCATATTAGAAGTTATCATAACCCTTTCATTACCTTCTCCCATCTTTACGATTAAGTTTCCCATATTATCTTCCTTAATATCACATTTAACATCTTTTAACTCATCAAGAATAAATTTCCTAATCTGTTCTTCACGTCCACTAACTCCAAATGTATTTATTAATCTTTCTAACATTACATCCATTTTAAATCACCTCATTTAAAATTTTATTATTGCTACTTACAATGTTTTAATCCATTCTTTCATAAGATTGACAGTATTATTAAAATCATCTCTACTAGCTACTGATATGGAAGAATGAATATATCTACATGGTACAGAAACAGTAGCAACCTTACATCCATCTCTACTTAAAACCATTGCACCAGCATCATTTCCTCCTGCCGTTGTACGCCTATACTGATATGGAATATTATTTTTCTCTGCCGTTTTTACAATAAACTGTGTTATTTCTCTATCAAAAATGCTTGTCCTATCCATTATAGAAATTGCTGGTCCTTTTCCAATAACTGTTGAACTAATATGCTCAGGTACACTTGGAATATCAGCACATATTGTACCCTCGAGTGCTACCCCAATTTCTGGATGAACTTCATATGCAGCAATAAATGCTCCTCTTTCTCCTACTTCTTCTTGAACATTAAATGCAGCATATAAATCACAATCATAATTTTCTTTTAATAGCTCAACTAGAACTGCACATCCTATTCTGTCATCAAATGCTTTACCTTTCATCAATCCTTCACCAAAATCACTAAATTTAGTATCAAAAATTGCGTAATCACCTAATTTAACGTGCCTTCTTGCCTCTTCTTCAGAATTTGCTCCAATATCAATACAACACTGGCTATATGACACATTATTTTTTCTCTCATCCTTACTTTGAAGATGTATAGGCTTTAATCCAACCACGCCTGGGATTTTATTCTCACCAACATATACTACTTTGCAAGCTATAATCTTGCTATTGATTCCACCTAAAGAGGCAAATTTTAATGTTCCATCAGAATTAAATCCAGTTATTATAAAACCGACTTCATCCATATGTGCATCTATCAAAACTTTTTTACCATTTCCTTTTTTATGTGCAACTATATTTCCCATTCTATCCGTTTTTATTTCATCAACGTAACAACTAATTTCTTTCTTTATAATATCTCTAACATGCCCTTCAAAGCCAGAAGGTCCTATTGCATTACTTAATCTTTCTAAAAGCATAATAGTTCCTCCACTTCATAAGAATTTACTTTTTCAATAAACTTAGCAATCAGCCTACCCGTATTTTTTATATCATTCATATTTACGATTTCAACCGAAGTATGCATATACTTCTGAGGAATAGAAATCAATAATGTAGGTACACTTTTTCTCGAAATCTGAATATCCCATGCATCAGTTCCAGTACTACCAGATTCAACTTCAATTTGATAAGCTATATTATATTCCTCTGCTATTTTCATAATTTTTTCTCTGAATTTTGGATGAATATTAGGTCCAATACAAATCACAGGACCTTCCCCTAACTTGGTTTCTCTATCTTCATCGCCCATTTTTCCACCGTCAAAAGTAACATCAATAGCAATTGCTAAAGTTGGATTCAAATCATAACTTGCCATTTTAGCACCTCTATGTCCAACTTCTTCTTGACAAGATGCCACAAAATATACATCCAAATCATTATTTATGTTTTTTAATTCTTTTGCACACGACCACATAGCTACTATTCCAGCTCTATCATCAGTTGCTTTACATGTTACATTGTTGTTCAATAATTCATAAAACCCTCTTTTTAATGTAACAAAATCCCCTACATTTACTATATCTTTAATATTCTCTTCACTTATTCCAGTATCAATCATTAAATCTTTTATTTTTACTGCATTTTTTCTATCGTCTTCATTCATAATATGCGGAGGTTTAATTCCAATAATGCCATCAATTTTCCTTCTACCATGAATACACACTTCTTGTGAAATTAATGTTTTAGGATCAATTCCCGTTGCATCAAATTTGATAAATCCATTTTTACAAATTTCGGTTACCATAAGGAACACTTCATCAGAATGAGCCATAATCATTATGCTTTCTTTTCCATTACCTTTTTTTATTGCATAAATATTATTCAAATTACCCTGTTTTACTTCGTCACAATACGGCTCAAAAGCTTCTTTTATCAATGGTAATATCCAATTTTCCCTTCCACTAGGAGCATGTTCTATACACAATTTTTTTAATAAACTTTTTTCATTCATATTCTCACCTACTTTGTGAACTCTCCCTCCACTTGCTCATGCTAAAGTGGGGGCTTCTTGGTATATCCAAGAACTTTTCCTGCTTCACAGATTTCGTAACCTACTTTCTACACAGACTATCCTCGCAAGACCTACGGTTCTTTTTTATGCTATATCTAATAATCAATCCTTGTATTAATATATTTTTACTATCATTTATATCCCTATCATGAATGCTATCGCATTTTGGACATTTCCATTCTCTTATTTGCAGTGGCATATTTTCCATAACACACCCACATTCACTACATGTTTTTGATGATGGATACCATCTATCTATTTTATGAAGTTTCCTTCCATACCATTTTGCTTTATAATCAAGTATAGTAACAAATTTATACCAACTCACATCTGAAATACTTTGTGCCAGTCTATCATTCTTAATCATATTTTTAACTGTTAAATCCTCAAGTACTATAACTTGGTTTTTGCTTATAATTCTTTTGAATATTTTATGTAAAAAATCCAATCTTTGATTTTTTACTTTTTCATGTAATTTGACAACTTTTTTCTTTGTTTGTGAAAATTATTACTACCCTTTTGTTTTCTGCTTAGTTTTCTTTGCTCTTTGGCTAATCTTTCTAATGATTTCTTTAGGTATTTGGGGTTTCCTATTTTTTCACCATTAGAGAATATTGCAAAATAGCTTAATCCTAAATCTATTCCAATATTTTGAGTTGCTTTCTCTAAAGGTTTTACTTCTGTTTCAACACATATAGATACAAAATATTTTCCACTTGGAGATTTTGAAACAGTAGCATTTATCAATTCTATAAGCCTCTCACTTCTATAAGTGGAAGATTCAAGCTTTTTGCTTCAGGTGGAGTAGAGTCTCCACCTGAAGTCCCGATGTTTTGCTTTAGCAAAACGAGTTCACTGATTTTCACTACTTTTACCACTTTTACTTTTTACCTTGATTTTGAATATATTTTTTTATTACTTCTATAGGCGAACCACCTGTTGTAAGTAAGCAATAACTTCTTGACCAAAAATATTCTTCCCACAATTTCTTCTTTATTTCAGGAAACTCCTTTTTTACAAGTCTACTACTGGCACTTTTATAAGCATTTATGAATTTTGATAATTCACTATTTGGGTGTGCTTTGAATAATACATTAACATAATTTTTATCATATTCCCACTCCTCAATAATTATATTGTAATTTGAACTTATTTTCTCGAATATTTCTTTTAGCCTATTGCTTATATCCTTATTTATTACTTCTCTTCTGTATTTTATAACTAATACGAGATTATAATGCAACAGGAATACTGAATGATTATTTGTATCTAACTTCATTATTATCACTCGTTTCTATTATTTGATACTGATTATATTTTAGTACAAAAAAATAATAGAGGCAAGTTTTGTTTACACATTCATCTCCAACCTATCGAGGATGGGAGACTTCTGCTAGTTACGTTAAAATAATCAATTAACTATTGACAAAACACCAAATGCAATATATAATAAATTCACTTTCATATTTGCGAAACTTTTTCGTAATTATAAGAGATTACTTTGAAAATCCAACTTTTATCCTTCCATGGATGAAAGGGCTCCTGTTTTTAAATTCATTTTTAAGTTTCACAACTATTATGAATTTTTTTATTATTATTGACCCCACTCTCCAATTACCAATACCTAGTAATTATTATATTAGGTATTGGTAATTAATTTTTGTAGTTTTTATGGTGTCAATGCTTTTTGAATCCCATCAGCTAACCCTTTTGCTATACTATCTTGATAATCTGGACTACTAAGAAGATGATCTTCTTGTTCATTAGTCATGAATCCCATTTCAATTAATATAACTGGAACTTTTGACCAATTAAAACCTGTGATATCTTTTCTATAAACCAGCCCTCTATTATACATACCAACTTCCTTAGTTAAAGTATCTATAACTATTTTACCACATCTTTTGCTCTCATCATAAATTGAAGCAGTGCACTTTGTTAAAGCTGGTACAAGCATTGATGCTCCATGTGCAGAAGTATTAGCAGCACCATCTGCATGTATTCTTATTACCAAAGCTGCATTTGCTTTATTACCTATTTCAGCTCTTTCAATATTACCTAAACTTACACTATTATCAGTTTTAGTCATTATGACAGTAAAACCTTTTTGCTCTAATAATGTCTTGAGCTTTTTTGCCACTTTCATAGCGACAACATATTCAGGAGTATTTGTAAATGTTCCTCTAGTTCCTCCTCCATCCTTAATTTTCATTGTTTTAGATCCTGGTGCTATAGGTTCTTTTTCAAGATTTGGATGGTCAGCATGGCCTGGATCGATAACTATAACTTTATTTTCGGCATTAAATTTTACCTTTTTAACATTATCATATGTATCTTTTGCATTTTCTGTACACTTACTTTTAGATGATTCCTTATTTTCAATTGTTGTACTTTTAGTTTTTTGCTCTTCTGTATTACTTTGTTGTGTATTTTTATTTTCAACTTTTTTATTTTCAACTTTTTTATTCGAATCAATAACTACTGAAATCACCTCTTTTTTCTTGATACTGCTATCTTCTTTATTAGTAGTATTACTTTTTTCTGTTATGCTTCCTTTTTCTTTTACATTATTATCTTTTTTATCACTTTTATCATTTTTATTAATTTTATTATCAACATTTTGTTTGTTCAATCCATTATCATTACTTTTTCGATTATTTTGCTTTTTATTATCGGTTGCTGCAATCACCATTTTTGTATGTTTATTGCTGTGATTATATGAATATATACCTATGCTTGTCCCAAAAAGTATTACCCAAATAAAAATTACTGCATATCTAAAAAATTTATTCTTCCGATTTTTCCTTATTCTTGTCTTGGTTTTTTTATAACTTTTTCTACCCATATTTAAAACTCCTTTAACCATAAATTTTCCCCAACAAAATAATTCCTCAAATTTACTTGTAATTTTATCTTAAACTTTAAGTATTTGAAATAAACTAGCAAGCCAAAGATACGACGTATATTTTGTGTCAAACCAAAATACAGATTTCTCTATGATAGTAGAGCTATCAACTAGTTATCACAACATAGTATAGTGCAAAATAGTCTAGCATACTGACCAATTAATTTTTTAAGATAGCTTATTCTAAAAAAGCCCTATCAGCTTTAAATTAGCAATAGGACTCCTAAAAAAGTTATTTTTGCTCTAACATTTGAGGATTTATTAATTGATTGATATCAAGATACTTCACATCTTTTTTATTTGGTATTTCTACCTTAATATTATTATTAATATCAAATATGTATGCTATCACAACATAACTTACACTTGTAACTTCATTCTTAACTTTATCTTCAACATTAATGTTAATATTAATGTTGTTTTTGATAACATATCCATCTTTTACTGAATATTCTAATGTAATTCCATCTTTTCCTATAAAATTAGGCATTTTATCAATATTTTTCTTGATTTCTTCTACATTAAATTTATCAATTTCTTTTTGAGAACCTTTAGCAACACTGTATTTTTTTATAATCTTAAATATATCTTCTAACTTACTAGCTCTTTTCTCATCACTTAAATACTCTTTAAGATAATCTTTTAAATTTTCATTGTTTAGTTTGATTTCATACACATTAGCTTTTTCTGTCTTACCATTTACTTCTATGTGTTTTTTTCCTTTATTATTAATAAATTCTGAATGTTTCTTTGAATATTTTTTTGTAAAATCTGTTAAATCCTTTTGAATCTCCATAGAATCTTTTTGAATTTTAGCCATATCTTCTGGTGTAAGCTGTTTTGCATTTTTATCGACAGATTGAATTTCCTTCATAGAATCTGAATCTATATATAAATATTTAGCATTTCCAATCATTTGTTGTAATCCCATTTGTTTTACGATTTCTGGGATTTCAATAAATGCTCTGTACTTATATCCATCATCATATGAAATATCCATCATCAAATCAGAACTTACATTAACTCCCATCATTCCTATATTAAGCTTCATTTTCGATTTAGCCCACTTATTTCTTTCTTGTGTAGCTTTGCCTGTAGCAGAAAATTTAACATTAGTCATTGTAGCTACAAATGGATTCTGTTGCTCTTCTTCAGGCAACTTAACATTCACTGCTCCATCCATTTTAAATGAATATGCTTTAATATTTTGTGTCTTTTCAATAGCATCAAATAGAGCATCTTCTTTTGTTCCACATCCTGATAGTGCCATCACAAAAATAATCAAACTAACAATGCTCACTATTCTAATTTTTTTCATATAATACCTCCTGAAAATAGATTTAAAACACATCCTACTAATTATACGTTATAATCAATAAAATATAAAGTGGTAATTTAAAACTTTTATTGTTTTTTACTTAATAATCAAATATTTATCGATTCTATAAGACTCCCACTTCTATAAGTAAGAGATTCAAACTCTTTGTTTCAGATGAAGTAGAGTCTCCACCTGAAGTCTCGATGTTTTGCTCTAGCAAAACAAGTTCACTATTAATCCATGCTTTTATTATTATTTGTTTTAATTAAAATTCCATTTTTATTTTCATACAATAATTTATTTTCAAAGTAAATGCTTGTACTCGGAAACGCTATCGAAACCCCCTCTTGTTGTAATATTTCCATTATTTTAAGATTTATGTCCTCTTTAACCTTTAGATATTCTCCCCAAACAGTTGTTTTTGTAAAAAAATATAGAAATAAATCCAAACTACTATCATTAAATTTATCAAATGTAACAAAAATAGTTTCTTTATGAACCTCCGGATGTTCCACTAGCATGTTTTTAATTTTTGCAACACATGTTTCTATTTTTTCCTTAGGTGTAGAATATGTAAGTCCTAAATTAAATGTTATTCTTCTCTTGCCTCTCTTTGAAAAATTTGTGATAGGAACTGTAGTAAGACTTGAATTTGGTACAGTAACCAACTCATTACCAAATTTTCTAATAACAGTACTCCTAAATGAAATATCTTCAACTGTTCCCTCAATTTCAGATGTAGCTATCCAATCCCCTATACTAAATGGTTTCTCGATAATTATAACTATTCCAGCAATTATATTAGCAGCAGCATCCTTTGCAGCAAGAGAAATTGCAAGTCCTCCTAAACCTAATCCTGTCACAAACATTTGAATATTTATATCCCATTCAGCTAAAACAATAGTAATCGCAAAAGCTACTATAACCACTCGTAAAGATTTAGATACAAATGGAAATAATAATTTATCTACTTTTAGCCCAAATTTATATCTCATTTCCTCATATAACAGTGAATATTCACCTGTTATATTATACAATCCCCATGAAATAAGTATAACTATTATTGAACTTAAACATTTGTTTATAAAGACAATATTTATGTGAAAATCATACCCCAAATACCTTAGAGGAAAATATATTCCAAACACTACAAACAATACCCTAATAGGTTTTTGAAATCCCATAACTGCTTTTTCGTCCATATCTGTCTTAGTTTTAGATGTTATTTTTAACATTATATTTAATACTCTTTTTGCTAAAAACTTCCTTAAAAATAAAAATGCTAAAAATATCATTAAAGCAATTCCTAAACTTTTGGTATGTTTATACGAATTCTCACTGAAAAACGTAATAAATACATTTATTGTTTCCATTGTTGTTTTCATTAATATTTAGTTCCCACCTTTCATTTTATAGTTGATTCAAATTCAACTTCCATTTTGATGTAAAATATTTACACAACCTCATCTGTATATTATAATAAACGATATCTATTGTCAAATGTAAAGTGTTTTATTTGGCAAAGTAAACTTGTTTTGCTAAAGCAAAACATAGGTACTTCAGGTGGAGACTCTACTCCACCTGAAGCAAAAATCTTGAATCTTCTACTTCTTCTATAAGACTTCTTCTATAAGACTTCTACTTATAGAAGAAGTCTTATAGAAGCGATAAACTAATTGAATCAACTTTTTTAAAAATATATTTCCTTTTTATTGATTTATATAATTAAGAAAGTCTACACAAGTTATTTTTTAGAGCTGCCTTATATTAAATAAACTTTTTAAACTTATAAATACTAATATACAACCCTAAAAATATTATAACTATACCTCCAAATTGCTCAATTGTTATTCCTTCTCTTAGAAACAATGCAGCAAAAATCATAGAAAAAACAGGTGTTACATTATTATATAATGAAACCCTTGTGCTAGAGCTCCTTTTAATTGCCCATGTCCATAAATAATTTGCTACATACATTGCAAACACACCTGTATAAAATAAATTAAATACTAATGATGGTGTCATAGCGTTAATATTTATATCAAAACCTGAAAACAATATAACTAGTATTGCAGTAATTGTTATAGCATAAGCTGTTATTTGATATGGTGGATATTTTTTTAAAAGTGACTTAGAAAATACCATATATATTGCATATCCAAACGCACCTAGGAAAATATAACCGCTCCCTAATATATTATCATTTGCCAAAGATGTGCTATCTGTCCCTAATATAACTACAATTAGTCCACAAAATGATATTATTATTCCAATAACCTTTATTATATTCATTCTTTCAATTCCTGCTATATGACTTATAATTGCAACTGTGAATGGAATAGTCCCCATTATTAATGAAGCATTACCCGCGGTTGTCTTCCCTATTCCAATTCCATAAAACCATTGGAATATAAAAAATCCACATACAGATATGAATAGTATTTTCATTTTATCTTTTTTTATCACGTGTACATATTTTCCACTCAAAAGTAAAGCTATCCATGAAGTTATAGCTGCAAATATCAATCTCCAAACATTGTATTGAATAGCTGAAATATTAAATAATCCTATCTTGATAACTACAGGTTTCATACCCCATATCATAGTCACCAATATCAAAATTGAATCTATATAGTATTTATCTTTGAATACATAATTAGTTCTAGCATTAAACATAAAATCACTCCAGCAAATAAATTTAGTCTGTTAATAACACCTTAGTATTTTCTCTCATGAACATATAATTATTCTTGAAAAATATCTATTTTATTCTGATACCCCATTATAAATATACAGAATATACTATCATACTAATTAGTTATTTATCGATTCTATAAGACTCCAACTTCTATAAGTGGGAGATTCAAACTTTTTGCTTTACCAAAACGAGCTCATTTAATATTCCTAGCTCTAATCATTGTTACTAGTACACTGAAGAAAAAAACAATATATCCTGGGAAATAATTCAATTTAACTATACAATACTATAGACGTATACTACATAAAAAATAAAAACATCTCAGATTAATCTTAAATTAATCTGAGATGTTTTTGGTGGCTCGAACTGGAATCGAACCAGTGACACGAGGATTTTCAGTCCTCTGCTCTACCGACTGAGCTATCGAGCCGTATGGCTCCACGGAGAGGACTCGAACCTCCAACCTATCGGTTAA
>Ga0114934_10001585_pt1 | contig 14790 bp, 11 predicted proteins | sample 4SBtaG_2_FD_99695 | JGI IMG/M metagenome (GOLD analysis project Ga0114934, IMG submission 99695) | Deep subsurface microbial communities from Kolumbo volcano to uncover new lineages of life (NeLLi) - 4SBTROV10_white metaG | ecosystem: Environmental > Aquatic > Marine > Volcanic ... | reverse complement strand
TCCCAATCGGCCTGCCCGACCATTATTCCGAAGGCGGCCGCGAGTGCGACAGATTGGCGCGCAAGCTACTGGGACCCAAGCGTGGCTCAAGTGTCTTCCCCTGCCCTGCACGTCCAACGCTTGCGGCGACCTCCCATGAAGAAGCTTCAAGGCTGAATCGAGAGTCGAGCGCTGCATCTGCCGGAATCAGCAAGCAGTGTTTCGAAATCCTCCCCAAGATCCGCGAGGTGGACGAAGTGCTGACACCCGAACTGCAGAGTCAAGTTATCGAGGTCCATCCAGAACTCTGCTTCTATGAACTGAATGGGCAGCAGCCCCTGTTGGCGCCCAAGAAGTCCCGCGAGGGTCGATCGCTGCGGATCTTTCTACTGGAACGCGCGTGGAATCAACCCCTTGCCGAGATTGTCGAGCAAGCGTGCGGCCCAAACTGCGCCCGTGACGACGTCATCGACGCGATGGCCGCGTGCTGGACGGCCGAGAGAATTATGAGAGGCGAAGCGATCTCTACGCCATCGTCCCCCGATGTCGACTCACGCGGGATCCGTATGGAGATTGTGCGGTAGATCCGGGAGTAACGGAGCAATGTGTCGCACCACATGATGGCACGCTGGGCAGGACCTGATCCTGCGACCCCCAGTTTGCGAAACGAACCTGGGGATCGGCGCGGCCTGGCTGTTCTTGCTGATGGCTTCACGGAATATCCGGAAACGGCAAGTATCGCAGGGTCAGTCAACGTCCACCATCAATACCATTCTCCACCATCACAGGCGTGCTCTGGGCTGAGTAGCGTGTACAGAACACCTTTGTATCGCAGAGCGCTCAGGGAATGCTGGAGGTTGCCTCGTCGCTCCATGCGATTTCGACCGTCGGCCCGGCTGGCCAACGCTGCCAGAAGCAGACCTGGAACGCGAGGTCCCAATCCAGCACGGGCTTCCATTCCTCTTCCCTGCGGGTCGACGCCTTGACCTCCCACAGGAACCAACCCTTGTCGCGGGGCTCAAGGATGTCTGTCACGGCGAAGAGATCGTTGGCTTGCAGGTGGGCTTTGAACAGGGGGCGGTACCGCCCAGGGCATCTCTCGTGGCCCTCAGGCAATCATCCCAGTCCGGGGGCGGAGTGTCCTCGTCGTCGACGGGCGGAGAAAGGCGAATGCCTCCAGAAAAAGGCGCTCGGCGTAACTCTCAACATGCACGCCTTCGCGGATTCGTTCTTCCCAGACTTCGTCGGGCTCGATCTCAGGTTCGGGGAGGCCACTGGTCGCGAGCCACTGGCGCTTAAGGCACTGGCGGCCCTTCAGATAGTTGGATTTAGTGATCATGGCGAGGCTGGCAAGCGGGTCTGCGCGAATTCACAGCGAGGCAAGCGCCACCATCATGACAACGCGCGCCTGCGGTGGCTATCAGTTCTCAGTCAAGCACGTTTGCTGTCTGGGAATGCCGCCTCAGGCATATCCCACGACGCGCGAGTATCGATATGCGCCCCGGACCCCTCTCACCAACTTACGAGAGGTCGTGGGGGAGGTGTGCAGGCCAGCATGCCGGCGGGAGGAGCATGAGCCCTCGGCGCCCCCCCCACCTTCGAAGCATCGAAGCCCGTCCAAGGGCCGGCTCAGCCCCCCTTGACCGGAGGCGACTGAACGATCTCCAGCCCGTGGCAATCCACCTGCCTTCCCTAGAGGCTCCAAGTTGAGAGCTGCCTAGCCCCGTTGTAGTGTTTGCCTATGTTCGGAGGGTGAGAAGCGAGCAACGACATGAACACCATCGACTACATGCTCACCTCGAGGGCAGCCAACTTCTCGGGTGTCAACCCTGAAACGGTCCGTAAGTGGGCGGGCAGCGCAGGTTGAATGAAGGCTCCATCCGCTGAAGACCTTCTCGGCGGTCGCCGTGACAGCCGGCCTTGGCTGATGCGACCGCTGTCGGCGGCATGTTCCCTTGGTCGCGCCGTATACAGGGGGATCATCTACGCTACATCCTGCTTGGGAATCAGTGGCTTCATACTTCGCCGATCAAGCCTCGCGTGGGCACTACTTCGCGCCGCGCGCAAGACCCGCCTCTGGTTTAGCCATCGGCAGTACAAGACAGAGAATCAACTTGCCTCCGCCCGCATTGGAGGGCTTGCTTCCATCGGCATCGTTCGACTGTCCACTGGGCCGCTCCTGCTGGCTGTCGCAGTTGCTTTCACCCTGACTCTTCCGCAACCTTGGCTGAACGAGCAGCTCGCCCGCGTAGCCATCCACAGTGCCTGGGAAGACAAGCCGACAGACGGCACCTACGAGTCCGCCCTGACAACAGTCGCAGCGGCGGCGGCGGGGCTTCTCGCTCTCTTCTTTGCCACGGTCGGTGTGATCGTGAGCACCTCGTACGTCCGGGCCACTACGGACGTGCGGCTACTCATCTTCAATGAGGTGCTCAATCGCCGGTACTTAAGACTCAACGCCCACCTTGCAACCGTCGCGACGCTAGGCCTCGTCCTCTACGAGTTCCAAGGTGTCGCCTCCACAGCGCTCCTTGTCTACGTCGGGATCGTCGCCACGATCTGCCTCGTTGGCTTCTTCCCTGTTGGGATCCGGGTATTTGGGCTGTTTGACCCGTCAAAGCTCATCCGTGAGCCAATTGGCCGGATCGCGCGCGAGATTTCCCGAGTCAGGGCTGGGCACCGACGATCGGGAGACCCCTCGTTTCAGAACCACGCCCGCTCGACCGCTGTCCGCCAGCTCAGAGTCATACATGATCTCGCTCGCCTGGCCCTTGACGAGGAACGGACGACGAATTCGTCTGTTCTCTCTCTCGGCGGAGCCATCCATCGACTTGCTCGCAGGTACGCGAGCCTGCAACAGGCAATCCCTAGTGAGAGTCGATGGTTCCCTCGAAGGCCGCACTACGCAAACTGGCAGGCCTCCGACAGCTCCCAGACGCAGGTAGCCCTTGCTACCGGCACGATGCAGCAGCCAGCATCGAAACCCTATCGAGGGTTCATACACGACGACCTCCGCCGAATCACTTCCGACACGCTTGAGGCCCTTCTCAAGGGTGGTGATGCGCCGGATGCCGCTACGTTGTTGCTGGAGGTCTCGAGGACAGCTACGACCCTGGCATCAGCTCAAGATCAGGCCGAGGCACTGGCCCTGACCCAAGCCACGCAAGATGTAGTGGTCGAGTGGCTCCTCAACTCTGAGCTAACGAACCTGCCTACCGAGGCCGCTGTATCAGTTGTAGATGTGCAGTGTGTCGCCTCCCTCGCACCGATCCTCGACTGCAGCAAGTCGCTTTGTGCCGTCGAGCCTCAAGCTTGGGTTGCTGTGGAGCATCAACTTCGCGATCCAACGGGCGTTCGGCTCTACGAAGCTGGTCATCCAAGGGAAGTCCTCATCGCGCTTGAACGCGTTCACTCGCAGCTTCGGTTCGATGAGACAAGCGACCCCCTTGCCCGCGCGGAGACCTGGTACCTTCGCCATGTCGCTCTACTGGCCTACACTGCCCACCTGCGTTGCACTGTCGAGGGAGTTATTCGTGCGGTTGATGCGAACTTTGTAGTTCCGGCACGTCTCCTCGTCGAAGCTGAAGCCTGGCTCCCCGCGGCATTCTGGCTGCTCAGGAGCATCGAAGCCTGCGCAAAGGCGGGTGACCAAGTGGACAAGCTCGAGGCGGCCCACTCAGGTCTCAAGCCGCTTTGCAGATTTGAGGTGGACTGGATTCAACTCGATGTCCCCCGGACGAGGCTGACCGAGGCGCGCGATTCCGTGCATGTCCTTCTGGGCTCTGTTGTAAATCACCTTTCGCCAAGTGATGCCGGAGAGGCCCTACCTGACATAACCGGCGACATCCGGGCCAAGATCGGCGAGCACATTGTGACGTCCTTGGCGGGCCCAGACCCACTCGACCTCGGGTCGTTCACCAAGCTCTACTTGGCGTACCACCAAGCGACGTTCGCTGTGGTCCTGAAACTTCTCCTCACTACACTGCCGCAGGGCGAAGCAGTGCTCGCGACGGATGCCCTCCGTGACCTTTTGGAACTGAGCGGTGTTGCATTGCTCTACTCGGAGCTCGACCAGACCGACTACGGACAGATTGTCAAGAACACCTGGGACGCTGACATTGCGAAGCTTTCGGATAAGACCGCATTCATCAAGCTGCTGTATGACACGATTGACTCTCGCCTCTCAGGGCCGATCTTCGGGGCCGGGCCGATGCAGCGACAGCATTGGATCCAGCTGTTCGTTGGGTCATTAGCCGAGAGGGGAGTCGATGTCCTCGCGTACGAGACCTTTCACTTCGGCGGCAAGACTCACACGACCCACAGCAGCGATGCTATTGAGTCGATCAGGACCTCTCATCAGCTCATGTTCACTGAGCCGAGCGACTACTTCGCCGCTCTCTACCTCACCGGCATTGAACCGGCAGAAGATCTCAATCCGCCGGCCACCGTTCAGGAGTGCATTGACTCCATGCGTCGCGCCGCTGAGCGGCGTCCGGAAGACGAGGAGGCCACCGATGCGTGACCACAACCTAAACTGGGACCGTCGAACGGCCTTCTGGCCAACTCCGGCGCCACCAGGGCCACCCGGGGGCGACTTACGCCTCTGGATGCTTGCGCAGGATGCGAGCACGCAGACGCGGTCGCATCTGCAAGGCGTCAATCATGGCCAAGGGGACGGCCGGAGGGTGCGCATCGATCACTGCTCTGAACAACTCGCCGCAGTACTCTCGGGGAGCTTGCCGAGCAAAGGTGGAGACAGAGAACTAGCGAGCGCACTGCCCGGGTTTGTTCAGCAGGTTGTCATGTCGATCATCCTGTCCGATGTGATCGATTACGAAGTCGAGCTTGGACTGGAGTCCACCCACAATGGCGAGCAGTTGCGCCAGGTCAAACTCGGCTTCATCCCCTCTGGCACGATGGCCTGCATATGGGGCTCGGCGTACCAGCTTGTCCCGCGTGACCAGGCTGGGGAGAAGGGGCCGGTGCGCCGTCTGGACCGCTGGCGCGTGGCTCGCTTTCGAGCACCTCGCAAATGGCGAGGGTACTTAGCACGTCTTCGACGACAGCTCCTACTCATCAGAAAGCGTGAAGAGCGCTGGCAAGAGGGGATCCTTGATCAGAAGAGCCGTGAAGATTTCTCAGAGGTACACCGGCAGCACGATCTTGCGGTCGCTAGGTGTACATCGCGGATCGGATGGCACGCTAGAGGGCAGCTCGACGAGCGGCTCACCAGTTACCACGCCATGCTTCGTGGCTTGCGCTGGCACGCGTTCTGTATCGAGCTTCGAGAGGAGATCCTGCGGTCTCTTGGGGGCGCATTCCAACGCATTGGCGCGGTCTACGGTGAAGAACCCAAACTCGTCCTCGACGGCCTTGTTGGGATCGGCGATGTGCGTGAGGCAGAGGCCGGTACTAAGGAGGGCTCAAAGCCGTTCAACGATCTCTTGGAGAAGTTCCATCGCCCGATCGAAGTAACCGTCGCGTGACGCCCACGCCGTGTAGCCCCGACCTGCCCCCGTCTCGCTAGCGTTCGCCCGATCATCAAGGGTGATAACGAGGCAAGACGGCCTGAGGAAGAGGCCCACGCCACGGACCTGATCTGGCAGGTGTCGCATGGAGCGTACCGAGGGTCCCCGTGGGGTGCATCCAGGTGGTCTGGCATGGTCAGTTCCCCCCCCTCACCATGCACCGATCTAGCATAACGGGGAGCACACCACATCATGACTCTCGATCTCCATAGGATGCGAATTTCTCTGCGGCCAGGGCCGCTTCTTCGGAGTCTCCGGTTTCAGTGCCAGATTCCGTAGCGCCCCCTGCCATGAAGGCGCCGGGCCAGCCGCCGTGGGCTTCGATTACCCCCTCGATCTCGGCCATGATGCGGATGGTCTCGCTGAGGGCGACGACGATCATCTGGTAGTGCTCGATGTCTTCGTCGGTCAGCACGTGACCGGGGCGGGGGTTCTTGCCGCCCTTGGCCTGACGGTCCTTGAGCCACTTCTCGCAGACCTGGTAGCCGCCGATGCGGAAATTCCACACTTCCTCGGGCACGCCCCTGAAGCCGCGCACCTTCGCCTTGTCAATCCAGACAGTATCGTCGGTGTAGGAGACCTTTTCGACCTGGAACGGGCAGGAGCCCGCGGTGATTGTGATGTGGTCGTCGAGTCTTGGCGATTCGACAAGATGCAGAGCAACGAGTTCGTCGCCGAAAGAGGAGATTCGGCGGAACAGGTCGGAGTTGGTGGGCAGCGGAATACGGGGGAACTCCGCCCTGAGCAATTCACTGTAGCGCTCACGATAGCCGGGGGAATGAAACACACCATACATGTAATGAAATACGTCTTCTGCTGATAGTTCGGACGCGCCCAGATCACTCTTGAATCCTCTAATGAGCTCATCTGTCATGTTTGGTGCGCTTTCCGGCATCAAATCCAATTCGCTCACGCCACGCTTCAGGTAGAGCGGGAAGACTGAGTTTGCGTCGTAGGCACCGAGCGATTTGTGACCAACCAGCATCCGCGTGCACTGAATATCCCAATTGTCTTTCGTTTGACGGGTTACCACCAGAGCGAGATTGTCGCCATCTAGCATGTGCTGCATGACCGGATGAGCTGCACTGAAGACAACCGCCTTGTGGTAGAAGATCCAACGCAAATCAAATGGGCGATAGAGGAAGCTACTTATGCATGGTGTCAGATCCTCAAGGGCCCTTAGGTCCTCCCTGGCCCTTGCAACGTTCCAACCCTTCTTCAAGGGTACGTTGAACCTGTCACAAGCAGTCTTGTCATCGAATCGCTCCTCTCGAAAGAGGTCGATGCGTTCTGCCAAACGACTTGAGTCAAAATCGAGCACCAATCCGTCGCGACTAGTCTTGATCCCCATCGAGTATAGAGGCATCAATTCGGTCAGTGCTGTGAAGGTATCGAATTCTGACCGAACCTCTCCGCCTGATGAGCGAAAGAGATACAAAGGCGCGGATGGAGACACGTCGGACCAGGGAGAGCTCATTACTGAGTGCTCAGCAAGCTGCTGGTACTTCGATGGCCTATTGCCCCACAAGTCGCCGATGTTCACATTGGGGTTGGAGAGTTCTGATCCCGACCTCACGAACAAGCTGACTGCAACGCCCTGCGATATGTCGAATACATTCTGATCCTTCGAGCCGTCTGGCGCGACCTCACGCTTGTTCGCATTCCCATGCAGATCACGGATGTGCAACGAAGAGTAGCTGTCCAATAGACTCCATCGCATTCCGCGGAAGGTTGCGCCGTCTAAAAATCCGTGGCTGGTTACATATCCGGTCACGCCAGCCCCAGAGGCCGCCACTGTAGTCTCGGCTAAACGGATGAACTTGACATAATCGTCCTGGATGTTCTTCTCGAATTGCAGAGCATTCCGCTCGACGATGCGTTCTCCGTCGACATACCTATAGCGCTCGACCCAAGCTCGAGCGGTATCCGTCAGATTCTGTGACTGAATCGAGTAGGGCGGATTCCCAATCACCACCGTAAACCGCTGATCCCGCTTGATTGCACCTACCGCTTCAGCTTCATGAGCCAACGCAGGGATCGCAAAGGCCAGAGTGCCTGAGAAATCCTGTGTCGGCTCCAATGCGTTGGTCAGGTAGACCCGCGCGCGCTCGTCGCTTTCGAAGCGGTAGCCAGTCTCGAAGAGCTTTAGCCCGATCTTCATGTGGGCGATGGCGTAAGGGGCCATCATTAACTCGTAACCGTGGAGCCGGGTTAGCAGGTGCTCGGGGACGTAGTCGTTCCAGAGCATCTCGATCTTCTTCTTGCCGTGGCCCTCGGACCGCCATTTCGCGATCTTCGTCTTGTTGATGAGGTCGATCACCTCCACCAGGAAGGTGCCGGTGCCAGCGGCGGGATCGAGGATCTGGACGAAGGCTTGGGAGGGGGTGGCGCCCTCTGGAATCTCGAGGTCGTCGATGCGACCTGCCATCTCACGCCAGGTAGTAATGTCGGCAAGGCCGTCCTCCAGGCCGAATTCGGCGCGCAGCAGCTCGTCGACCGACCGAACGATGAAGGAGACCACCGGCCGTGGGGTGTAGAAGACGCCTCGGTCCTTCTTTATCTTCTTGTCGTACTCCTGGAGGAAACCCTCGAAGAAGTGGATGACCGGGTCTTCTTGGGGATTCCTGTCGCCGAAGTCACGGAGGACGGCCTCCATGTTGGCGGCGTCGAGAAGGGCGATCACATCGTTAACGCCCAGTTCGTCGAAGTCGATTCCCGGACCCGTGCCCGCTTTGGCCCTGCGACCTCCAACATCGAGAAAGGTCGCCATCAGTTCCTTGAGGAAGGGGTTGGTGACCGGCATCGCCGTCGCGAGTGCGTCCGAGGTGCCACCCGAGGGGTTGGTAATCCGGGCCGAGAGCAGGCCGTAGGCGATGGTCTGGGCGTACATGTCCGCGAAGCCGTCCTCGTCGAGGTCATGAACCAGGGCCTCTTTGAACCCGGCCATCAGCTTTGATACCGGGCCGTTCTCGTTCTCGATGGAAAGGACCGTGTTGATGCTGTCGCGGATGTTGCGGGCCAACCCGGCAAGCTCCACGGAGAGCTCCTTTGAGGTAGTAATGACCTCGCGGTGGACCAGGGTGAAGGCGGAATGCCACTGCATGCGCCACTCATTCTCATTCTCCTCGTCGTTTGGCCAGGAGAGTCTGTTGGTCAGGAGTTCGGCAACGTGGTCGAGGTGAAGCGGTGTATTCAGGTTGTCCCAGCCCAGCACCTTGAGAATAGGCAGGTCCTGCTTCTCCTCGTTCTGAGAGAAGTGTGCGAAGCAGATCTGGCGGGTTTCGCCCTCGCCGTAGTTGGAGATGAACAACAGGTCGTCCGCGGACCAGACGGCTCGCTCAGCACTGTTGGCTGAGGAGCGCTTCTTCAGGGCGACCCGACTCAGAATGCGGCGCAGGGCTACCACTGGAAGGCGTTTGGGCTCGAACTTGACGAAGAAGATGCCCCAGGGCTGGTGGGTCGACAGCGGCCGCAGGCGTTTGATCTCCTGGATTTTGGCGGCGTTTTGCACGTCGATACCCAGCTCTTCCGGCGTGTACTCGTAGAAAAGCTCGTCGTCTTCATCGAAAGAGTCTTGCTTGATCGGCCAGCCCATTTCGTCACGCAGATAGGCGATGAGCTGAGGGAAGGCCCGGATCTTGGCAAGGGCGGTGCGATGGTCGGTGGGCATGACGTTATCCCTCGTTCAGCTCCATCCAGCACTTGAGCGCTGGTCTCACGCCTACTGGCGCATCCACACGTTTCAGATAGGAGTTCTTGATGTGCCTCTGCAGCTTCTTGCGGATGTCGAGCAGAGTCTTCTCCTCGGTGGTGCACTTGCGCGGTGTGGTGGGCTTGGAACGGATGGAGGTGACTATCTCGCCCGGGTCGTCGAGGATCTTGTCCGCGTCCAGATCATAGAGGTACCAGCGTGTGGTCCCGGCCTCTTCTGTGAACTCAGCGGTCTCCTTCTCCTTGTCGAGGGCTGGTAGCGCGTAACAGAAGAAAACGCCCCGGGCGGACCTGGAAGGACGTTTACGCCCGCTGAACACACTACCCGGCATGCCCCGAAGTCGCTGCTCCAGGCCAGGGTCTTCCTGAACAAGGGCCTGGTACTCGAGGTGCATGTCTTCGACGGCGGTCCTTGTTCCCTCGTAGGCGGCGTTCAAGTCCTGGAGCGCACGATAGTTGTCATCAGGAGTTAGCAACTTCCTGCCCTCTATACCGAGAGTGCTTGAGATCAGCAGGGTCTTCTGGGTGACCCGGGTGTAAAGCGTGAGAATCTGGTTGAGCTCATCAGGGGGGAGGAAGTTCCAGAAGCTGACCTTTCCCCGAGTAACTGCAGCCTCGGGATTATCGGCGACAAGTTGGGCCTCGATGTCCGGGTTCATCCGGCGGTCTACGCGTCCAATTCGCTGCATTAGGCGAACGGGGTTCCAGTGGATGTCGTAGTTGATCATCCGCGATGCGTCTTGGAGGTTCAGGCCTTCCGACAGCACGTCCGTGGAGATCAGGATTCGAATCTCCTCCCTTCCCCCTTCAGCAAGCTGAGAGGGCGTCGTGCCATTGTAGTAGGGGGCGAAGCACTCGATCACATCTGCCCGGTTACGCTTCTTGCCACTATCAACCTGCTCCACCCTATCGATGCCCGCGACCTCTAGTTGGGTCTTCAGATACCGAGCAGTATCCGCAAATTCTGTGAAGATCAGGACCTTCTCGCCTTGAAGCGGCTTGGACTTCAAGAGCCTGATCAGCTTCTTCAGCTTGTCGTCGTTCTCTGGCTTGAATTTCCGCACCTCCGCCAAGAACTGCACGATCCGGTCCAAGTCGCTGTATGACTCAGTGAGCATCGCATCAAGGTCGTAATCACCGGGATCGAGCGGGTCAACGGCATCAAGGAACTCCTGGGGAATGACGTCCTCATCTGCATCTTCGCCGGCCTCATCTCCCCAGAACTCGTGCTGGCGCGCTGCGACGTACTCTATGACTTCAGCGTTCTGGTGCTGCCATGCTCCGAAGGCGAGCTGTTTCTCCTTGCCTAAGCTGTGAACTTCGACGAACGCGAGGAGCTTCTTCATCAAGCGGTCGCAAGACATCTCGAAGGCGACCACCGAACTTTCGAAGCGCTTCAGGAAGTTGGTCCGAATGAGCCCGGCAATCTGTGACTGCCGCCCCTCTTCAAAAGCGTCGAACTCCTCGTCATCTCCCGTGTACCAGTTGATCGGGTAGTACATGGGGAGGGTGAACAAGGGGTTCTCCCTCCTGAAGGCCTCGTCGAACATCTCGAGGAGCCGTCCATATGTCTTTCGGATTGAGTACGAGGCCACTTTCGGACTCTGTCGGGTCGGAAACACAGCCTCACCCGTTCCTTCACGCAACTGACTCTCTTTCGCGTAGGACCGACTGCGTTGAACGACGAGCTCCCGGATCATGACATCGGCGGAGAGAGCCTCGTTGACCTCATTCACATGCTCGCCAAGGCCACCCGAATCCGGTCCGATCGACCTTCGTAGGGCCGTCTCCATCTGGTTGAAGTGGACGGTGAGGTTGTTCACGCCAAGCGTCTTGGCGAAATAAGTCTCATCTCCACGTGTGAAGAGCTCCGCCATGTGACGGAAGTCGCTCAACCTGTTGTTGATCGGGGTAGCTGTGAGCATGTAGAGCGTCTTTCGTCGTTCGCTCGGATCCATAAGGTCTAGGAGTCGGTAGTACCTGGAGCGCTCGACGCCGGCCTCTGGGTCCCCCTCTCTGCCCCTGTTGCGAAAGTGATGTGCCTCATCGATGATGACGACGTCAGCAAGTTCCATCATGCGATGGAAGCGCTCCGGATAGTCACCCTTCCGCCCCAGATCGGTGTGGCTGAAGACGGCGAGGTTGCTGAAGTCGCCGCCGCCACCAACGCCGCCGATATGCGGGAGGAGCTTCTTGAGATGGGGTATCCAAACCCCCTCCTTGGCCGCCTTTGGGGCGAACAGGACCACCCGCTTGCCCTCGTGCAGGACCAGCCGCTCGATCAGCATCAGACCCACATAGGTCTTCCCTAGACCAACGCCATCGCACAAGAAGGCACCGCCATGCCGTCGAGCGATCTTCATCAGCGCCCAGTAGGCCTCCTGCTGATATCGGTCGAGCTGGGGGAACATACGCGACCGACCCTCATCCCACTCTGTCGCCGTCAGTTCGTGGCCACGGAAGAACTCCTGCAGGGCCTTCGCGTACACGTCGAAGGGCGTGTAGAGGTGAGTATGCCGTGAAATGGTGCTGACAATCGCGTCTGATACCTCACTCGCGACTTCCCAGTGTTCGTCGAACCACTCCTGGAGCTGTGTTACTTCTCGTGCGCTCTGCACCTGAATATTGAGTTCTATGTTTTCGGTCAATCCGGGTCGCGTGAAGTTGCTCGAACCGACAAGCGCCTGAGCCCCAACGACCTCCATCTTTGCGTGGGTGATGTAGGCCTTGGCATGGAACCTCCCACGGTCGTACACGCGACACTTGATCCGACCCTCTTGAATGGCATCGACTATCGCTTGTGCACCGGCCAGGAAAGGGTCCCCTAACTTCTCAGACTCCAGGCTGCTGTCCAGTTTCTCTACCGCTCGCGCACGCAGGCCTTCGAGAAGGCGGCGGCGCGTCCTCTGGGTCATCTCAGATCCCATCAGGATTCGGATCCCCTCGAGATCCTGCCACTTGCCATCGAGCGCTAGCAGGGCGCCTATTTCGAAATACCCCGTTGCTATGTCGAACGAGCTTGCGATGCGAGTCCACTCCTCGAGATACCGCAAGCCCGTCCACCCCGAGATGCTGTTATCGACGATGAACAGGTCTCGGCCCTTGGATTCGCGAGCCATTCGGCGAGCATACCATTCATGGCACCCATGGCCACTCCTTGTCCACTTGCTGGCTTAGCCGGTTAGGGAAGCGCAATCGTCAGGGCCGTTCCCCTCGCGAATGCGATAGCCTGTGGGGTGTGAACCCGGAGGCGAGTGACAGTGAATGCTGCCACACCAAGTTCGCCAGGGTCAGGTGCACCCACATCCGTCAGGGACAGCCATGAACGATTTTGACGACGCCCTCCCCAAGAAGACCATCGGTGATCGACTGCACGCAGCCAGCAGGGATGCACTCTCCCGGGTCCCCGGAGTTGGAGGCACGCTCGTCACAGTCTTTGAGGAGCTTGTGCAATCGCCCATTGATAAGCGGAGAGACAAGTGGCTGAACGACCTTCATGAGGGCCACCGTGCCCTCGAAACCCGCGTCGAGAGCCTCGAACGCCTCGTTCAAGACGAGGCATTCCTCTCCGTCTTCCTGCGCGCGTCAAGACAGGCGCTGGAAACACATGAGCGAGCAAAGCTGGAGGCACTCCGCAATGCCGTGCTGAACTCCGCTTTCTCAGCTGCTGAGGAAGAACAAGAGATGCGTCAACTATATTTGTCACGCTTGGATCAACTTCGCCCCGCGCACTTACGGGTTCTGGGTTTCCTCGCAGACCCGGGGGGCCACGCTAGCGAGGTCCACCTCAGCGAAGCAAGGAGGCCCGCACGCCGCGCGAAGTTTGTTACAGCAATCCTGGATGACCTCCGCGACAGAGAGGAGTTCGTCGAACTCCTAATGAACGACCTGGCGCGCCTAGACCTGCTGGTGCCTGAACCATCGGTTTCTGGCCCAGGAAGCGGGACGGCGGTGACAGCGTTTGGCCGAGGGTTGGTGCGGTTCATCTCCGCACCTGAAGATCCGGCATGACCGGGCAGGTCCCGGACCGCGAGGTCCGGAGAATCAGGGCGGTTTCCCTAACGTGAAAAAATGGTACGCCCGGCGGGATTCGAACCCACGACCCCGGCATTAGGAATGCCGTGCTCTATCCAGCTGAGCTACGGGCGCGTATGGACCGGCATGGTATCGTGCCGGGACCCGTGCCGCACTCTGGGGTCGCTACCGAACTCTCCCAATGCCGACGAATACCGACCGCAAGATCCTCTTGTGGGACGCCAGCGTGGTGATCCCGTACTACTTGCCTGAAGCGTCGAAGAACGGGCGGGCCGCCGCTCGTGCCAAGGTGCTCGTTGAGGCTGTCAGACACCACCGGATAGAAGCACACTGCCTAATCCCAAATATCGTCGTGGCTGAGGTTTTCGCCGCTTTTGATCGATACTGCTACTCCGGATGGGACTCACAAGTCTACAAGCGTTTCGGCGGCAGCAAGGGAAAAACGCTGCACACAAGCAAGTACAGATCGGCTCGCAAGAAATTCCAGGCCGACATCCACAACGGATCGCTCTTCTATCAGCACGACCTCGGGCGCTATCACATCCTCGGCCTTGACCTCATCGCTCCGGTTGACAAGTACAAGAAGTTCTATCGATCAAAGGATGTGAGAGCGATGGGCGCCTCCGACCTTCTCATAGGTTCAATGGCGATGCATCTGGTTCGGGTCCATGGGCGCGAAAACGTCCGACTCCTGACCGCAGATCGGCGCATGCACGCAATCTTTGATCGGGCTTGCTCTCGCTTGAAATTTGAAACGGCCAAGAAGCTCGGATTGGTGAGTAAGGCCCCCGAGTTGGGGTTCGGAGACTGGTCCGGCGACCTGTATCCGCGGGTGTTCGATCTAGAGCGGTGTTCCGACAACCATCTCTCCAAGTTCTTCGGTGTCTGGCCCTTGCCGACTAGGAAGACGCGCGGCAAGGCTCCGAAGGCGTGAACGGCGTAGATCTGGCCAACGCCATCGAATGACCCCCCGCACGAACCAGCACCGAGGTGCACCGTCCGGCGAAGCCACGGCCTGGACCACCGAGCCCCTCATCCTGGCCGTGTGCTCGATCCAGCCGAGCTACGCGGGGTACGGGCATGTGGGGCCAGGGTGGCGGCGACCAGTTGGCGGGTGAAGCCCTCGTGACCCGCCGGGTCGTAGGTCAGGCAGGTGTCGGCGGTGCCGGGATCGGTCGGGGGGCAGTACACGTCACAGTTGGGGTTGATCTCGAGCATGTGCGGGGTCCCGAAACGGCGGGTATTCTGGACCTGTGTACATCCCTCATGCCCACCGACTCCCCAGGGGAACCCAGATGACAGACAAGGAGGCTCGCGAACGGATGCACTCGGCGGGGGCGAAACGCCGAGCCTGGTTCGACTCCGTACTTCCACCCCTAGCGCCAAGTCAGCCACAGCGATGACCTGGGCAGGAGCTGCCGCGCGCTCTGCAGTCCGTGGAATCTACTGCGTTGGGATGTACACCGGGCTTCGAGCTCTGCTCAACCGTGCGCGGAGCAGGAAGTGTTCTTTGAGCGCTCATGTACTGAGCCTCGAT
>Ga0114934_10001584_pt1 | contig 14791 bp, 11 predicted proteins | sample 4SBtaG_2_FD_99695 | JGI IMG/M metagenome (GOLD analysis project Ga0114934, IMG submission 99695) | Deep subsurface microbial communities from Kolumbo volcano to uncover new lineages of life (NeLLi) - 4SBTROV10_white metaG | ecosystem: Environmental > Aquatic > Marine > Volcanic ... | reverse complement strand
TGGTCGGCTTTGCCGGGGCGACCGCCGATGCCATTACTCTATTTGAACGGTTCGAGGGGAAGCTGAAAGCACATAGTGGAAAGCTCCTGCGGGCGGCAGTGGAGCTGACCAAGGACTGGCGGACCGACCGTGTCCTGCGGCGGCTGGAGGCCTTGATGGCCGTGGGAAATGAGGAGACTCTGCTCCTGATCTCCGGCTCAGGGGATGTGATGGAGCCAGATGATGCAATCGTCGCCCTGGGGAGCGGCGGGCCCTACGCCCTGGCCGCAGCCCGGGCCCTCCGCGAGGCGACTGACCTCCCCATCGCTGAGGTTGTCCGACGGTCCCTGGCGATCGCGGGCGCGATCGATATCTATACTAATGACAATATCTATATGGAGGAGCTCTCCTGGTAAATTGAGATGAAGGAGATAGTAGAGATCCAGAAGGCCATAGAAAGACTTGATGAGCTCTCCCCGGCGGAGATCGTGGCCCAGCTCGACAAATACATCGTCGGTCAGGCAGAAGCTAAGAGGGCCGTGGCGATCGCCCTGCGCAACCGCATCCGGCGCCAGCGGGTGAAGGGGCCAATGCAGAAGGAGATCCAGCCGAAGAACATCCTGATGATCGGCCCGACCGGTGTTGGAAAGACCGAGATCTCCCGCCGTCTGGCGGAATTGACCTCCTGTCCCTTCCTCAAGGTCGAGGCGACCAAATTCACCGAGGTCGGCTACGTCGGGCGGGATGTGGAGTCGATGATCCGCGATCTGGTGGACATCTCGGCCCACATGATCCGCCAGGAGGAGATCAAGAAGGTCGAGCGGGAGGCAGAGCGGATGACCGAGGAGCGGATCTTAGATGGGCTCGTCCCTCCACCGCCGCGCGAGGCGGGGGAGGAGCGAGAGGAGTCCTGGCGGCGGACGCGGGAGAAATTCCGCCAGAAGCTCCGCGCGGGGGAGCTGGAGAACCGCTACATCGAGATCCGCGTCAAGCAATCCCCGATCCACCAGATCAATATTCAAGAGGGGATGGACCAGATGGTCATCGACATGAGCGATATGTTGTCAGGCATCCTCCCGGGGACGCTGGCAACCAAGAGGCTGCGGATCGGCGAGGCCCGCGAGATCATCTTCAACCAGGAGGCGGAGAAGTTGATCAACCAGGAGGAGGTCCGCACGCGGGGGATGAAGCGGGCCGAGGAGATGGGGATCATCTTCATCGACGAGCTGGATAAATTGGCCGCTGGGGGACGGGAGGAGCGGACCGGCCCGGGGGTCTCCCGCCAGGGGGTTCAAAGAGATCTGCTTCCATTGCTCGAGGGCTCGACTGTCCGGACGAGACACGGAAATGTGAGCACCGAGAATATCCTGTTCATTGCCGCAGGGGCCTTCACCATGGCCAAGCCCTCCGATTTGATACCAGAACTGCAAGGGCGACTCCCAATTAGGGTTGAGCTCGACAGCCTCACTCAAGCTGACTTCAAGCGGATCCTGGCGGAGCCGGAGGACGCCCTCACCAAGCAGTATCAGGCATTGCTCGCCACAGAGAACCTCGAGCTGGAATTTAGGGAGGATGCGATCTCCGAGATCGCGCGGATCGCTTATCAGCTCAACTCCCAAATGGAGGACATCGGGGCGCGACGGCTCCAGACGGTGATGGAGAAATTGATGGAGGAGGTCTCCTTCGAGGCGGTCGAGCTGGAGGGGCGGGAGCATCTTACAGTCGATGCGGAGTATGTGCGGAAGAAGCTCTCAGGAATCGTCGGAGACCTCGACCTCAGCCGCTATATTCTGTAGCCGCTGACCTTTTGATTGATATACAGGATGCGAGATATGCACAGTCCGGCCGACATGCAATGAAGTCCTGGAGGTAGTTTATACGGAAGTTCTTTCATGCCTACAGTTGAAGTCAATCATATAGTCAAGTCCTACGCTGATAAGGTCGCGGTCAATGACCTGTCCTTCTCTGTCGCTCAAGGCGAGATCTTTGGTCTAATTGGTCCTAATGGTGCGGGCAAGACTACCACCATCAGGATGATGATAGACATCATCAAGCCGGACTCGGGCGACGTGACAATCCTCGGCGAAAAGTTGAGTGAAGCCAGCAAGAATAAGCTTGGCTACATGCCTGAGGAGAGAGGACTGTATAAAAAGCTGAGGGTCATAGATACTATCGTCTACCTTGCCTCCCTCAAGGGTATGGACAGGCACTCAGCCGAGGGAAAAGCTGATGAGCTACTCAATCAAACAGGTATGTTACCGCACAAAAGAAAGAAGATTGAGGAGCTGAGCCGGGGCATGGGGCAGATTATCCAGTTCATCGTCACTATCATCCATGACCCACAATTGATTATTCTGGATGAACCCTTTGCCGATCTCGACCCGGTTAACACCGAGTTATTGAAAAGTATGCTCGTTGTCCTGAGGAATCAAGGTAAAACCATAATTCTGAGCACGCACAGGATGAATCAAGTAGAGGAGCTTTGCGACCGTATACTGATGATAAACGATGGACGCTCCGTCCTTTACGGGGATCTGACTGAGATTAAGTCAAGGTATAGGAGTACTTCGGTTATCCTGGATTTTGAGGGTGATTTGGGGAAAGTGCCGGGTGTTACCGAGAAGCGTGTTCACAAAGGCCATGTTGAGCTGGTCCTCGATGGAAATACAACTCCTCAGCAAGTCCTGGAACAATTGATAAGCCGTGGCATATTAATCAACCGTTTTGAGGTGGCTACCCCTTCATTGAACGAAATATTCCTGAAGGTAGTGGGGCAAAACCATGAATAGGACGCTCCTAATATTCAGACACGAATTCCTGCACACGATAAAGAGGACCGGGTTTATCATTATAACCCTTATCGTGCCAGTCATAGGCCTCCTGGCTATAGAGGGTTTGCAACTCGTATCAGGAACCGTCAAGCCAACGGCGGAAATAACAACCATTGGATATGTGGATGAGTCCGGTGGATTCCAGCAATACACCAATCGGGGAAACATAATGTTCGTCCGCTTCGATACACCGGATGATGCGACCAAAGCTCTGGTTAGAGGCGATATTAAAGAGTATTTCGTCATTCCATCAGATTATGACTCGACTGGAGTGATTAACCGCTATATCCTGGAAAAACAGCTCGCCGCGCCCCCTGCCACAACGACGGCTATTAAGAATTTCATCTCAAGTAATCTGCTGGCGGGAAGAGTACCCCCAGCCACTATAGACCTGATAGAAGCACCTTTGAACCTAGTTACCACCAGGCTTACTGAAACCGGCGCCGTGGCAACGGAGCAAAGCGGATACGGGAACTTCATCGTTCCAGGAGTTTTTAGCGTTCTACTGGTGCTCTCCATCATTTTCTCGTCCACTTACCTGCTGCAAGGGCTTGGTGAGGAGAAAGAGAATCACCTTATAGAGATACTGTTGTCCTCCGTTTCCGCTCGGCAGTTACTCACCGGCAAGGTTTTAGGGATCGGCGCTGCCGGGCTGGCGCAGGTAGTCGTCTGGGTAATCTCGACGCCACTCCTGTTAAGCCTGGCCTCATCCACGTTTAGCGGCTTTACCAGCACCATACAACTACCACCTAACTTCCTTCTTCTGGCTGTAGTGTATTTCATCCTAGGCTACTCGTTGTTCGCCGTGATTTCGGCGGGTATCGGCGCCATCAGCTCCAATTCCCGGGAAGGACAACAACTGATCGGGATTTTCACGATTCCCCTGCTTATACCCCTTTGGTTCATGTCTTTACAGATGTTGTTCCCGAACAACCTAATCTGGGTAGTTTTTACTATTTTCCCTCTCTCAGCTCCTGTGGAAGTAATACTGAGGCTGGGTGCTAGTGATATACCCGCTTGGGAACTGGCTACCAGCATAGCAGTGCTGGGACTCTCCATCATTGGGATTTTGTTACTAACCATCAAGGTTTTCAGAACTTACTTGCTGATGTATAGGAAAAGACCAAAGTTCGGGGAGATTATCCGAAGCCTCAGGAATGGATAGACTTTATACTAAATGTCATCTCAAAAGCCCTAATTATCGACCATCAACCCACTTGGAGAATCAGGGGGGACGCAGTTTGAACGTTCGCTCCGGCCGGCACTCGCCTGCCGACTGATAAGGAGATCTATACGACCTGTCCCTCTTGCGGTACAAGGCAGACGTTGGCCCAAGCCCAAATATCGAGGGATGGGAAAGACACGGTCTATACGTGTATGCACGGATGCCAAACGATCGTTGTCGTAGGAGAACTCGGAGATTTTCCTTGGGAGGGTCGAGGCTATAGGCTTGGCGATCATGTAATTCGGAACGCACGGGATATATACTTGCCTATCATTGGAACCGACAAGGAGGTTCTTATCCCTGCGTCCAAAGCCGCACTAGTGAAACGACGGCTATCCAGCAGCTAACAAGCACATGCAGCCGACGCGGTGCCTGCGCTGCTGAGCTTGGCCGTTCGGCAGGTGGACTTAACAGGACATGTTCTTGTAGTATTGTAAGGAGGGGAGGATTCTGAGATGCAGAACGAATTCACGGCGATTATCGAGTGGGACGGCGAATGGTACATCGCCTACTGCCCTGAGATTCCTGGAGCAAACGGTCAAGGGAAGTCAAAGGATGAAGCGCGAGAGAATCTGGCTGAGGCCATAGCGCTCATCCTTGAGGACCGCCGGGAGGAGGGCTTGCGCGGTGTGCCGCCGGATGCCATCCGCGAAACGGTCACGGTCAAGTGAAGCGGAGCAGCCTGCTTCGGCACCTTCGGAAGCACGGTTGTTACCTCAAGCGCGAGGGACGTGATCATTCGCTGTGGTGCAACCCGACTACCGGCGCCGTCGAGGCAGTTCCGCGGCATTCCGAGATTTCGGACCGGCTTGCCCGCAAGATTTGCCGCAACCTCTCGGTGCTGGAGGTCGGCAGCCAATAGCTGCTGCCTAATAACTCGCTGCAACGTAGGTTCTCGCAGCCACCAAGTGGATGAAACGCAAGTCGCTGGGCTTGACATGCAGAGGAGCATATGCTATATTCTTGCTAGCGATGGGTGTGGTATGATGAATGCAGAGCTTGCTGAGCCGGAGGTGGTGAGTGGGGCAGTAGCCCTCAGCACGACGGCCGGTTAGTAGCACCCTGTTTTTAGGGTGCTACTCTGTGCTGACCTCGGACCGGAGGGTCCAAGGTCTTTTCATTTAAGGAGGAGCGATGATTATTAAATTACCTGATGGAGGGAAGGTCGAGACGCGGGGTGGGCGGCCGCTTAAAGAGATCCTGGCGGAGCTCGATCCCAAGCTGAAAGAGAGGATAATTGGAGCGAAGCTCGACGGGGAATTGTGTGACCTTCACCAGCTCCTGCCCGATGGGGCGGAGGTCGAATTGATTCCGATCGACTCGGAGGAGGCACGGGAGATCTACCGCCACAGCCTCTCCCACGTCCTGGCCCAGGCGGTGAAAAGGCTGATCCCCGAGGCGAAATTGGGGATCGGCCCGGCGATTGCCGACGGCTTTTACTATGACTTCGACCTCCCCGAGCACCTCTCGCCGGAGGATCTAGGGAAGATAGCCGACGAGATGAAGAGAATCATCGAGGAGGACTACCCCTTCGAGCGGCGGGAAGTTTCTAAAGAAGAGGCCCGCCAGGTGTTTGAAGAGCGCGGCGAGCCCTACAAGCTGGAGCTCCTGGAGGAGATCGAAGATAAGCAAGTTTCGCTCTATCAAGACGGCGAGTTCATCGACCTCTGTCGCGGGCCGCATGGCTTGAGCACCGGCCAGATCAAACACTTTAAACTGCTGGACATCGCCGGGGCCTACTGGCGGGGTAATGAAAAAAATAGGATGCTCCAGCGAATCTACGGGACCGCCTTCTACCACGAGGAGGATCTGGAAAAGCATTTAAAGCGGCTGGAGGAGGCGGCGCGACGCGACCACCGCAAGCTTGGCCGTCAGCTCGACCTCTACAGCATCCAGGAGGAGGGCGGGACGGGGCTGATCTACTGGCACCCCCAGGGGGCCCGGGTGCGCACAATCATTGAGGACTTCTGGCGGGCGGAGCACTTCAAGGCCGGTTATGATTTAGTATATACGCCACACATCGGTCGGGCGGGCTTGTGGGAGCGGAGCGGGCACCTCGACTTCTACCGCGAGAATATGTATTCCCCGATCGACATCGAGGGGCAGAAATACTACTTAAAACCGATGAATTGTCCATTCCATATCCTGATCTACAAGAGCCAGCCGCGGAGCTACCGCGACCTCCCTCTGCGGTGGGCCGAGCTGGGGACCGTCTACCGCTATGAGCGGAGCGGCGTGTTGCACGGCCTCTTGCGCGTTCGCGGCTTCACCCAGGACGATGCCCACATCTTCTGCCGTCCCGATCAAGTCGAGGGTGAAATCTTGAGAGTCCTCGACTTCAGTTTGCACATGCTCCGCTCCTTCGGCTTCAAAAAATATGAGATTGCCCTCAGTGTCCGCGATCCAAAGATGCCGGAGAAGTATGCCGGAAGCGAGGCCGACTGGGAGCGGGCCGAGGGAGCGCTGGCCAAGGCTCTGGAGGAACGGGGCCTGCCGTATGAGCGGATGGAGGGCGAGGCGGTCTTCTACGGCCCGAAGATCGACATCAAGATCAAGGACGCCCTCGGACGGAGCTGGCAGTGCACCACCATCCAGTTTGATTTTAACCTGCCGGAGCGCTTCGGGCTCGGCTACATGGGCGAGGACGGTGAGGAGCATCGGCCCTACATGATCCACCGTGCACTGCTCGGCTCAATGGAGCGATTCTTCGGTATTCTAATCGAACATTACGCCGGGGCCTTCCCCGTCTGGCTCGCCCCGGTCCAGGCAGCGGTCCTCCCCGTGCTGGAGAGGAATGAATCCTATGCCCAGAGGGTAGTTGAGCGACTGAGAACTGCGGGGATTCGCGCCACAGTCCACGGCGGGGGGAAGACCCTCTCCTATCGCATCAGGCAGGGCCAGTTGCAAAAGATCCCCTACATGCTGATCGTCGGCGACCGCGAGGAGGCCGAAGGCCAGGTGGCCCTTCGCCTGCGGACCGAGCAGGACCTCGGACCAAAGCCCTTGGAGGAGTTCATCGCCATGGTGAAGGAGTTGGGGAAAGACTGCAACCTTATCAGGCATAAGTAGGCAGTCTTTCTCCAAAAGGTGGCCGCCCGGGCAGAGCTCTAACCTGGGGTGGCCCACCTCTTCCTGATGCGGAAGAGGATTAGGAGGCTCCCTAATAGGAGCAGGTAGGTGAGAAGTATGAGGGGGATCTCTCCTTGAGAGATCTCCAGGTAAGAGAAGTGGAAGCTTGCCAACAGGCTGGTCACCTGGCTCAAGGCGTTCAAGAGCCAGCCTTCAGCGCGGCCGAGGTAGAGGGGGAGCCAGGGCAGATGCAGGAGGCCGATCATCAAGAAGGCGACCCCGCCCCAGAGGACGAGCATCACCAGCGGGATCACGACGAGGTTGGCCAGGATGACCAAGAGATAGACCCGCTGGAAGTGCCAGGCGATGAAGGGGATCACGCCGAGCTGTGCCGCCAGGGAGACGGCGATCAGGCCCCGGAGCCAACGGGAAGGAATTTTCTTGAGAAATCTCTCAAATCTGGAGGCGAAGGCGATGATCGCCAGGGTGGCGGAGAAGCTCAACTGAAAGCTCACGTCAAACAATGCCTGGGGGTTCCAGCCCAAAATGACTAGGGCCGCGGCGCTCAGCCCCTGATAGGGGTCGGACCATCTTCTCAAGATCAACCCCCGCTCGCTCAGGACCCATCCCAGCGCCAGAAAGCCGAAGAGGAGTGCCGCGCGGACGAGGCTCACCCGAAAGCCGACGAGCAAAAGATAAAATAAGACGAGCGGGATGAGCGTTAAATAGATCCGGCCCGCCGAAAGGTGAAGAGCGCGAAGCGCAAGCCAGAAGAGGCCGATGATGATCCCGAGATGCAGGCCAGAGACGGCCAGGACGTGGGCCACTCCAGCGTCGCGAAACTCCTCCTCGACGCCCTTGCTCAGATAGCCCCGCTCGCCGAAGAGGAGAGCCTTGAAGAGGCCCGCGGAGTGGGGGATATAGCGATCGGCGAACTTGAAGATCCTCTCCCGCAGATGGTAGCCGAGGGCCATGAGGGGGTTCCCCCGGGAGCGGGCGATGAGCTTCAAATTCTGCCGCGACCAGACCCCCACCGTCCCCCAGATTCGCCGCTGGAGCAGATATTCCCGATAGTCGAAGCCGTCCAATACCTTTGGCTGCTTGACCTTGCTATAGAGCCGCAGTTCATCGCCATAGCCGATCTGCAGCGGCCCTGCGTGGGGATGGAAGTAGAAGACCTGCAGATACCCGGGGCTTTGGCGGGATTTCAGCAGAAAGGAGGTCCGTTCCGAGGCATTCGCGGGATAGCTCCTCACCACCCCTTGGATGTAGTCCCAGCCCTGGCTCTGGTGATAGAGCGCTGCGGCGGGGAGGCAGGAGCTGCTATAGAGCAAGGCCCCGACCGCGAGGAGCGCCGCGATCAGCGTGGCCCCGCTCAGGGCCGGACTTACGCGCTGGAGGATGAAGAAGGCGACGAGGAGGAGGGCTCCAAGCGCGAAGAGCGGAGAGAGGCTGGAGATGAAGTATCGCCCCAGCAGGATTCCAGCAACAAATGCCAAGGCCACGATGACGAGAGGCCGGCGGCGCATCTCACCTCCCTCCCTTGCTTATGCTTACAGAGCAGTAATCGGCCTAGAGTTCTCTTCGGTAAGGATATAGCGCTTCCGCTCGCGGAAGCCGACGCGCTTACAAATTTATCCCACCACCAAATTGACCAACTTCCCCGGGACGACGATCACCCTTTTTAACTCTCTTCCGTCGAGCTGCCGCCTAATTGCCTCGATCTCCAGGGCCCGCTTTTTTAACTCCTCTTGATCAGAGGCGAGCTCCGCGGGGATGGTCAGCCGCCCACGGACTCTCCCATTGACCTGGACGACGATCTCCCGCTCCTCGGCTGCCAGGGCTCGCTCATCGAACCCCGGCCAGCTATTCTCCAATATTGCCTCGGAATGGCCGAGCCGCTGCCAGAGCTCTTCACAGATGAACGGAGCAAACGGCGAGAGCATCAGGATCAGGTCCTCAATGGCCACCTTGAACAGCGGTCGGTTGATCTCCCCCTCTGCGACATAAGCATAGAGCTCATTGACCAGCTCCATGAGAGAGCTCACTGCGGTGTTGAAATGAAATGAGTGGATATCGGCGGTGACCACCTTGATCGTCCGGTGGAGCCTCCGCCAGAGCCGCCGGTCGCGCTCATCCATCTTCTGGGGGGCTACCGCCTGCTGATCGCTCGCGCGATGTAGGGGCGCACAGCCGTGCGCCCCTACTAATTGCCAAACTCTCTTCAAGAAACGGTGGGAGCCAACGATGTCATCTCCGCTCCAGTCAACGTCCTTCTCCGGCGGCCCCATGAAGAGGGTATAGACCCTGTTTGTGTCAGCGCCATACTTCGCGATGATCTCATCGGGTGAAACCACAATTCCCCTGGAGGAGGACATCGCTTGGCCCTCCAGGCAGACCATCCCCTGGGTAAACAATCTGGCGAAGGGCTCGTCGAAATCGAGCAAGCCCATGTCTTTTAAGGCCTTGGTGATGAACCGGGAATAGAGAAGATGGAGAATAGCATGCTCCACCCCGCCGACATACTGATCGACGGGGAGCCAGGCATTGACCAGGCGGGTATCGAACGGTCTTTCATTATCGCGGGGGGAGATGTATCTGAGATAATACCAGCTCGAATCGACGAAGGTGTCCATCGTGTCGGTCTCGCGCCGCGCCGGGCCGCCGCAGATGGGGCAGGTGGTCTCGGCGAACCCGGGGATCCCCGCCAGCCCCTCCTTGGGGACGGCCTCGACCTGGGGGAGGAGGACCGGCAGATCTTTTTCGGGGACGGGGACGATGCCGCACTTATCACAATAGATGATGGGGATCGGTGTGCCCCAATACCTCTGGCGGGAGATGAGCCAGTCGCGGAGGCGGTAATTGACGGCGAACTCCCCCAAGCCTCGCTCCGCCAGCCACTCGACGATCCTCCTCCCACCCTCCTCTGTGGAGAGGCCATTGAACTGGCCGGAATTTACGAGATGGCCCTCGCCGGTGTAGGCCTCCTCCAGTTTACCGCGGCTCACCGCGCTCTCGATGACCCGCACGATCGGCAGGCCGTATCTCTTCGCGAATTGAAAATCGCGCTCGTCGTGGGCCGGGACGGCCATGATCGCCCCCGTCCCGTAGCCCATCAGGACATAGTTGGCGATGTAGATTGGGATCTTTTCATCGTTGACGGGATTGATCGCCCACCAGCCGCTGAAGGCCCCCTCCTTCTCCGCATCGGCCGCGCCGCGCTCGATCTCGCTCACCGTGAGGGCCCGGGCGACGAATTCTTTCAATTGCCCATCCCCCTCTTCGGCCAGGACCCGCTCCACCAGCGGGTGCTCCGGGGCGATCACTATGAAGGTCGCGCCGAAGAGGGTGTCCGGGCGGGTGGTAAAGACCTTCAACTCGCCGTCGCGGTCGGCTAACTTAAACAGGACGTCGGCACCCTCGCTCCGCCCGATCCAGTTCCGCTGCATCAGCTTGACCCGCGCGGGCCACTCCTTCAGGAGTTCTAAGTCTTTCAATAAGCGCTCGGCATAGGCGGTGATCTTGAAGAACCACTGGGTGAGTCTCTTCTTCTCCACCCTCGTCCCGCAGCGCTCGCACTTGCCGCCAATAACCTGCTCATTGGCCAGGACGGTCTTGCACGAGGGGCACCAGTTGACGAAGGCCTCATCGCGGTAGGCTAGGCCGTGTTCATATAATTTCAAAAATAACCACTGGGTCCACCTGTAGTATTCCGGCTCGCAGGTCGTGACCTCCCGCCCCCAGTCGAACTGGATCCCCAGGGCACGAAATTGCTCCTTGTAGCGCTCGATCGCGGCATAGGTCCACTTCCGGGGGTGGGACCGATGACGGATGGCGGCGTTCTCTGCGGGGAGGCCGAAGGCGTCCCAGCCCATCGGATTTAAGACATTGTAGCCGTTCATCAGGTAAAATCTAGTCAGGCAGTCGCCGATGATGTAATTTCTCCCATGACCGACGTGCATCTCCCCCGAGGGGTAGGGGAACATATTTAAATAATAGAACTTGTGCTCGACGTCCTCGATATCCGTTCTAAAGAGGCCCCGCTCCTTCCAGAAGTCGCGCCACTTCTCCTCGATCTCTTTAAAATTATACCGCTCTACCATAGCTTCAGCTCACCTCGCACATAACGCTCGGCCTCGGCTAAGATCTCCTGGACCTCTTCGGGGGTCTCCATCTCACAGTAGAGCCTGAGTAGCGGCTCAGTCCCCGAGGGGCGGAAGAGGAGCCAGCCCCGGCTGAAGCGCAATTTTATCCCATCGAGGGTCTCGACCGCCACCACCTGCCGCCCGGCGAACTCCTCCGGCGGGTCTCCCTTGAGATGCTCTACCACCTCCAGCCGCCCCTCCAGATGGAGGTCACGTCGGTCATAGTAGTGGTAGCCGAGCTCCTCCATCATCTCTTTCACAATCTCGCCCATCGGCCTCCGCTTTTTAGCCACGATCTCCAGGAGTAGCAGGGAATTTAAAACACCGTCGCGCTCGGGAATATGCCCTTTTATCCCGATCCCCCCGCTCTCCTCTCCTCCAATCAAGATATCCTCGCGGATCATCTTCTCACAGATGTATTTGAACCCGACCGGCGTCTCCTCCAGCTCGATCCCGTTGCGCTCGGCGATCCGATTGGCCATGTCGGTGAGGGAAAAGGCTTTTACTGCCTTCCCCCGCTCTCCCTTCCCCAGAAGATGGCGGAAGATCAGGGCATAGGCCCGGTGGGAATCAATTAGATTCCCACCTTCATCCATCCCCGCCACGCGGTCGCCGTCGCCGTCGGTGACCACGCCGATGATGAATTTTTTTGAACTGGCTCTTGCTCGCTCCGAGGCGATCACCGCCTTCAGCGGGACTAAATTGCGCCTGATCGGCTCAGGCTGCTTCCCCCCGAAGTAGGGATCGTTCCCGGCGCGGATCGCCACATGCTCGATCCCCAGCTCCTTTAAAATGGCTGTCGTATAGCCCCGTGCTGAGCCATACATCGCATCGACGACGACCCGCAGTGGCGCATCCTTTAATAGATCAAGGTCAATTAATTCTTTGATCCGCTGGAGGTAGGGCCCCTTCAGATCGACCTTCTCTAGGTCCTTTTCATCTGCTGTGAGCTTGAACTCGCGGGGGAGGAAGCGCTCGACCATCTTAGTGTAGGAGGGCGGGGCAGAGCCGCCGAACTCCGGCTTGAGCTTGATTCCGTTGTAGTAATATGGATTATGCGATGAGGTGATCATCACGCCGCAGGCGGCCTCCCGCTGGATCACGGTATAGGAGAGTGCAGGGGTCGGGAGGGGCTTGTTCGAGATATAGACGGAGATCTCGTTAGAGCGGAGCACCCGGCCCAAGAATACGGCGAACTCCCGCGACATAAACCGCGTGTCGTAGCCCACGACCACGCCCCGCTCGGCCGGACGGAACTCCACGCCCCACTCGCGGTAGGGCGCCAGGTCGCGCCGCTGTGGCGATCTTAAAAAGTCGGCCAGCGCCTGGGCCACGCGGCCGACGTTCTCCATGGTAAAATCCTCGGCAATGATCCCTCGCCAGCCGTCAGTGCCGAAGTGAATCTCCTCTGGCATCTCCATCAGCCCCCCTTCCTTCGTTCGGTCACAATTCGCTCCACGTTCGGCGGGAGCCTCAGGCCTTCCTGCACGATCTCGATGATCAGATCCCGCGGCAGGGAGGTCTCCACCCAGATGGAGTCGATGGAGATCGTCCCGTTCACCACGGGAAGAAGGGGCAGGACCCGCTCGATCGCCTCGCGGTACCGCTCGCGGTAGGCCTCCAGCCCTTCGACCCTCACCCTCTCCATATTACAATTGATACTCCACGGTATAGCTGACCTGAGCCTCGCCGCCGGCGTTCACCGGGACCGCGAATTTGATCGTCGAGGCATTGACTTTTTCGTAATTCTGACTGGCCTGGAGAATCATCCAATCGCCCTGGAGGTGCTCAAGCACCTCGATCGTTACCCCTTGCTCTTTATGGTTCTTCAGCGTGATGAGGAAGGTGTCGCGGTATCTGCGCTCGGCGACCTTACGATGCTCGACTGCCTTTCGCTCTCCCACCAGGTCGAAGGCCCGCCCCACGGTGAGCGAGACCCGCTCGTCCACCGGTGTATGTGAGATCCGGTCCTCGCCGATGAACAGGTTATCCTGATAGAAGCGGACGGTCCCCGCGGGGAGTGGCTGGCCGAGGCCATTCAATTTGGAATTGGGAAATTTGACCTTGGCCAGGACACCGCTCCCGGCCTGGCCCTCATAGATGTAATGGCGCTCGATCTGGACCTGGGGGGCGGAGATAAAGCTGAGCTGCTTCGTCTGGCCATCCTCGATGGTCGCCGGACGCTGGAGCGTGTAGAGATGGTATTCAAAGGCCGCTTGCTCGGTGAACTGCGGCGAGGGGGCGGCCTCGGCCACCATCGCCTTGGCGTAGCCTACTGCCCTCTCCGCGACCCGATGGGGCTGGCCCGCGACGAGCCGCAACTGGGCATCCTTGTAAGATAGGCCGGAGCTGTTGGCGACGGAGACGAGGCCCCTCAGGGCCATCCTGTTCTCGTTTAGGACAGCGGTATAGCTCGCCTCCCATGAGAGCCCGCGGGTGAGGTAGCTCAACCAGGCCTGCTGTTCCCCCCCAAGGTCGGTGGAGAGTAACAGGTTAAGCCTCGGCTTGGCCGCCATCAGCGGCAGGCTGGGGAGGGTGAAGCCGGTCGGCTCCTCAATGATCTGGAGATCGCCCATCCGCTCCTGGAGGATGATCCCACCATCAGTGCCCAGCAGCACTCCACGATAGCTGCCCGCCCGATCGCGGACCTCGATCTCCTGGCCGATGAACTTTTTAAGAAGGGCCGACTCGCTCAACGGTTCATATTGAAATTCCTGCTCCAGAATCGATATCGCCCCGGCGGTCCCCTCCAGATGGACCGAGCTGGGGATGAGCTTGGTCGGCAGGCCCTCCAGGCTCACCGTGGCCTCTCCCGGCTGCAGGGTGATCGTCCGCAGCTCGTTCACCAACGCCAGGTCGTTGCTATAGACTGTCAAGCTCAGTTCCCGCTCCGTCCCCAGGGAAATTGCCCCCAGGCCGAAGAGGACCAGGGCCAGGGGTATAATCAAAAGTAGCTTACGCATCATCATCACCTCTCCATCGATCATAGTCCGGCCCGGGGCCATTATCAAGTTGACAGGAGGGGGAGGTTGCGCTAGAATTTTGGTGGTAGTGGCGGCGTAGCCAAGAGGTAAGGCAAGGGTCTGCAAAACCCTCATACGCCGGTTCGAGTCCGGCCGCCGCCTCCAGGGTGGTTAGCTCAGTTGGAAGAGCGCCTGCTTGACGTGCAGGAGGTCGCAGGTTCAAGTCCTGCACCACCCACCAAAAGCCCTTATCTTCCGCCAAGGTAATCCGGACCTCAAGACCTGCCTGAGAAACCACAAGGATAACTCGCCCATTCCTCTTGACAAAATGGCTTTCCCATTCTATTAAAGTATCTCTTGACTGACATGGCCAGGGCGAGGAAGCTTTCCATCAGGAAGGAGGTAGCGATGCCGTTGGTCAAGATCACCCGCAGTCGGCAGGTGACCATTCCTAAGGAGCTCTTCTGAAGTTTCACCATAAGCGATAGGCCGGTTCTCTAGGGCATTGCGGCGGTAAGATTTTGGTTTGCCCTCCACCATCTCTTAGCATGGAGTAGTTCATCTGAGAGGGGTGGTGAT
>Ga0114934_10001583_pt1 | contig 14792 bp, 10 predicted proteins | sample 4SBtaG_2_FD_99695 | JGI IMG/M metagenome (GOLD analysis project Ga0114934, IMG submission 99695) | Deep subsurface microbial communities from Kolumbo volcano to uncover new lineages of life (NeLLi) - 4SBTROV10_white metaG | ecosystem: Environmental > Aquatic > Marine > Volcanic ... | reverse complement strand
CTCAAGAGTATATTATGGCGTTTAAGCATATCGATATATACAAAAGGGCCTGCTAAAATGTGTGAGCCGGGCACCCGTTTTCTATAAATATACAGTTTTTGTGTAGGACTTAAAAAACATTATCGGTTTTGTCGCCAGAGTTTTTCAACAGTCTGTGAAGGTCAGACCCCAAATGCCCCCTGCTCAGTCTCCGGTACAAATAATTTGTCATTTTCTTCCATTAATGCAATAATACATGGTACAGGAATATTTTTTAATTATTTGTTAAACTTTTTATTTAATTGTTCCGATAGCTTTACAAGCAATCCTGCACGGAGGCAAAATAAGATTATGAATAAGTTTATTTTATCATTACTATTGATGTTAGTATTGGCTTTTCCTAAAGCCTCAATCGCCAAAGAAGTTGTATCCAAGTTCGCAATAAACAGTTATACTGTCGCTCCAACTCTGATCGAACTTGACTTGCAGAAATCACGCGCCGGCATTCTCATTCTTACTAATAACACTAAAAACACCTATAAAATTAAAGTCAACTGTATGTATTTTACTCCAGAAGAACTTCATATTGGAAAGCATATAGCAAATGAAACTGCAAAAAAGGAAGATATATCAAAATTGGTTATAATAAGCCCAAAGGTTGTCCTTTTAAGGCCTATGTCCAAGCGAAAAATAAGATATTCCCTAAGACCTGACGGCAAAAAAAGGCCTGACGGAGAATACAGAGCAAGTTTTGATTTCATGCCTGTTGTAAACAAGTTTGCAACCGAAAAGGAAAAAAAGCAAGAAGGAGTCTCTACCAAAATAAACTGGCTTCTTGAACTAAGATTACCTCTTTATGTTAACATTGGAAAAAGAGAAAAATCAAAACTTGAAGTCAAAGCAAAAACTATTATTGATGAGAAAGACAATTCAAAATCAATACAGCTATCAATGATTAATAACACTAATTGGAGATATCCGGCTGAATTTCTCTTCTTTGATAAAAAAACAGGCGAACAGATAGGAAGAAGTGTTGCAGTAATGCTTAGAGAAACCGAATTTACAAAAATAGTGAAACTTGAAAAACAACCTAAAGGAAAAGAAGTCATTGTTAAATGGCATTCATATCTTGAGACTTCTCCCGGTGAAGAGGGTGAACTTACTTTCAAATACTGAAACTTCAAACTTCCCATTCCCTACTTCCCACTTACTCTTCACTCCTTATTCACCTACAAAGTTATACAGTACCAAGCAAGCTATACAGCTTGCTTTTTTTTTATATGATATATACCATATATAAAAACGGGGGGAAATATGCTTCCAAGAATGCGCAGAGAACTAGAGATAAAGGATAAGAAATTCCTAATAGCAAGTGCAAGAAAAAGAGATATCAAGTCTATTCAAAAATTATATAATGAAGTATATGAAGGAAAATTCACTCTTCCAGAAATAATTGAAAGAAAAAAAATGGAACAGATAATGTATGATGAAAATCATATATGGGTTGTGGCCATTTTCGAATCTATTATTTGTGCTTCATATATCTTTTCTATAGACCTTGAAAAAAATATAGGAAAACTTTATGCAGCAGTCGTAAAACCTGAATTTAGAGGAATGGACCTTATGGTCAACATGATAAAAACTACAAAAAAATTCATGGAAAAAAATAATATCTTTCTTGATACTGTCTATGCTACTTTCAGAACAGTCTCGCTTGCGCCAAGAAAGGTATTACAGGAATTAGGATTTCAAAGTCTCGGCGTATTTCCAAATGTACATAGAGTAGATGAAGAAGAGACTTATGGTCTTCAGGTATGGTTATCTAAAAATGCTCAAAAAATCAGAAAAAAGCCCCCATTCCTTATTCCTGAAATGAAACCTATCTATGATGTAGTAAAGGAGATAATGAATCTAGAAGATCCTATCATTTGCGAAACCAATGAATCAAAAAAATTAAAATTTGATAAGATATATCATGGTGAGATTGTAAAGATGATGTACAAAAAGGCAAAGGAAAAATCCTCCCTTATTGTGGATTTTTTCCCCTTTCATACACCAAATTATTGTTTTGAGTCTAAAGTAGAAAAAACCCGTGTTTATGTCTATAGCGAATCTAAAGATGGGCATAGTTGCATTCTTGGTATTAAAAAGGGCAAAAGGAAGAATCTTTTCGATATTTTAAAAGCCGTTATACATACAGCGGAATCTCTAAGAATGGATTATATTGAATTACTTGTAAGTGCTTATAATACTATTCATCAACAGGCAGCTGTTGATTCTGGATTTCTTCCATGTGCATATTATCCCGCTTTCAATATAGAAAACAATGAAAGAATAGATTATATTGTCTGCGCATACTCTTCAAGAGACCTTGATTTTTCAAATGTGAAACTCTTTGAGACAGATAGAAAATTCATAGATGCTTATCTCACTAATACAAAATATAAAAACATACTTCCACGAATATATAAAGAAAGGAAATGAAGCAAATTATTAGTGAATAACTATTGCCTACAATATTGGTATAGAGTATTCCAATATCATATTCTGATAATTATCCATAACATACTTATCTAAAGGATTTACAAATCTATTAAAAGAATATCCAACTTTATATGTATCATACTTTAATCCCATTTTTCCATCCTTATTTAAAGAATACCAAATTTCTATACCAATATGCGATGATTTTCTATCTAGTAATTCTGATATATCAGTTAATCCACTATTATTAATAATATCAATATTGCTTTTTAAATTAATCTTTTTAGAAAATGATTTATCTATCATTAAATTAATTCTATTATAATTATTTCCATAAAGAAGATTTGTATCAAAATTATTAAAGCCAGGTAAAAATATATTATTATCCTTTGAAAAATTTGACTTTATAAAAGCATCTCCATATTTAGAATATGATATCTTCATTTTACCTAATATATCTGTATTTATACCCATTCCTGCCATAAATGCTTCTGAACATGATACTTCATTATTTTCATAATATTTTCCACCTGAAAATATCTGTGCTGCATATTCACCGAAAAAAGAGTATTTTGAGGATTCATTGCTAGAAAAAGTCAATCCAAAGTATTTCTTATTAATCTCTGAATTTATTTGCCTCCCTTCATACCATCCATATGGAATAGTAGAATTCTTCAATCCATCAATTGAAACTGCATACAATGTTGTATTAAGTTTATTAATATTAAATGGAATATCATTAAATATATAAAACTCTCCCATGAGATTTATTGGTCTAAAACCTATTTGTGCCATAAATACATCTGAATCATTATTATTAAAAGAATCCCCATTTTTCTCATCATATTTATAATAAGATATAAATGAACTGATATTTCCAAGATTGCCAGAATATGAAATACCATTTACATTACCTCCACCAATAATCTCACTTTTTAAGCCATTTTCCTGTTTTCCTATAATAGAATAACTATTTTTTGAAAATGCATATTTTATTCCAAGAGAATTTAGGAATAAATCATCTGAACCTAATGCTTTATCTTTTATATTCGAGTCTCTTCCTATTCCACTTGCCGAGAAAAACATGCTCATATTTCTACTTATTTCTGAATCTATATCTATATTGAAATTTCCTGTCATATTAGATGAAACATTTTTGTATTTATATACCTTGTCAACAAATCCAGCATCGAATTTTCCTGCTCCAACAGTGAAAATGCCTGAATTTTCGAGCTTTTTATCTTTATTTATCATTATCATCATATACTCATATGCCAGTAATTTCATCAAATTATACATTCTTTTTCTGTTATTATTAAGTGCTATAATTTCTTTTAATTCTGAAGATTTTATCTGCTTAAGAGCTTCGGGATTTGTAAAAATCTCATTCCAAAATTTATTGATAATTAGATCATCTCCATTTGAATTCTCAAGTGCTTTTTCAATCGACTCTAAAGAAGCTTTTTTCAAACATGCAGGTGTATTTAAAATTAATTTTTTCAATTTTTTTTCAAGATAAATTTCATTATTTTTGGCTTCTTTTCTCAATAACATAAGCATTTCATACGGATCATATTTTCCATTAAAACTGTTTTCACTAATAATATCACAAAGGACTTTATCTAAGAGTACGGGTTCAGATGCATAACATATATTATTGCTTAAAAATATAATTAATATATATATAAAAAGCTTTTTCATTTTTTAGATACCGTATATTTATATTCTGATATCCAATTATCTTCATTATTAATAATCACTTTATGCTTAGCTATTACCTTATTATTAATATTAATAAGTTCCAAGGTATATGGAATTCCTATTCTTAATTTTTCAATAACAAAAAAGCCTTCTTCATCAAGTTTCATTGGTTTTCCTACATAGCTTCCTAACTCGTCTACTACTCTAATTCTCATATTCATTAAATCAAGATCTAAGCCAGGATCAGGAACTACAAATCCATCCATACCACCGGTTTCAACAAGTTTGATATCTACTTTAAGATTTGTTCCTTCTCTAAGCTTAATTACTTGAACAGGTTTTTCAGGAGCAAGATAAGAATAATAGCTCTCACCATCCGTTGTAAGTATTATCTTAGAACCAGTATCTACATCTCCCAAACTATAATAACCATTCTCATCACATTTTGTTTTTCTACCACCAATAATCACCACAGCTCCAGGGACCGGTACCCTCTTATTTTCTATTATTTGATATACCTGCCCACTTATTGTACCTGTCTTAAACTGACTATATTTGACTGGTGCATTTTTCGTGGCTATACCAAGATATGCTGTAAATTTTAATCCTATTTCATAATTTGAATCATCTGGATCATATGTACCTGTTATTGAAATGCTGGGGTTAAATGGCGCTATTTCAAATGAAAGCTGTTTATCTGTAATACCAGAATTTTTTTTATTACTCCATAATATTTTATTCTTATTAAATTGAAGTTCTATTTGTGTTTGTTTTGAGGTATCACTAGAAGATGAATCATATGTAAGTTGATTCAATCTTCTCTTTTTCTGAGAAATATGAAAATGAATAGCCTTGCTATTACCAGAAACTCTTTTTGAAAATTCCATCACATTATTCAGAAATCTCTTGTCTATTCCCCAGGTAAAGCTATTATCATTTTTGAGATCATTTGTATATGAAGTCTTTGCTCTAAATGCTCCAAGCAATGGAAGATATAAGACTTTTGTATATTCATGTTTTATTTTCTCTAATATATCAAATTTTTCAAACTTAAAGTCATATTGTCCTCCAAAGAATTCAGAATGATACTTAATTTCATTAATCTCTTTATAAGGTTTATATCCTGAAATATTAGGAATAACATTATCACCTTTTGTAATCCTTTTTCTTATGGATATTTTCTGTTTCCTACTTAGAATGGTATTTGCATTTATCTCATAAACATTATTTTCATTGATTTTCATCGCATCTAAGATAAAAAATGTATTAAACCACGGGAACCCGCCTATACTAAAACCCGGAATATCATAAACCGAATCATCTATACCAATTACTTTATTATAGGTTGCACCTGCAGTGAAATTTTTATAAAAACTATATCTTAAATCATAAGATTCAATATGTTTTCTAGTTATATAATTTCTTTCATTACTTCCCAAAATAGCAGAAATATCGACCTTTCCTTCTGGGACAAGATATCCATTATCCTGTGGTACTATTGTTTTTATTTCCTTTTGATCACCATCAGGATAATATATTCTCCACAAGAATACATCGCCAGATTTCGTAGAAATATCACTAAAGTCAGGATAGCCCTGCTTTTTCATTTTATAGGTTTTTAAGAATATACCGTTCCTATATACATCTATTTCAGTGTCCCTTGGAAATGGCCTTTTAAAATTTAGATTAATATCAAATAAATCCTTTCTCAATCTTTTAATACCAACTCCCCGAATTTTGACACTTTGTTCTAATATTCTTCCAGGAGATGTATATTTATCTCCTAGTGTAAACTCAGAAAGGCCTGGAAAATCATTTGCCTTAAAGGTAATATGTTGAATATCATCCATAGCATTTTCTTTATGCCCTTTTGCATAATCTCGGTCATAAGATAAATAAATATTCCCCGGTCTTGTATCTAAAAATACTTCACTGACAATAGATGATGAATTCAACTCACTGTATTTATCATGCTTATAGTTCTGAATTATAGTCGTTCTTGAACTAAAAGAACCATAAGATGGCTGAATAGCAGGTGTTTTTTTTAGAAAATCTTGTCTTTTCTTTTTTTGAAGAGAAAGGTCTTTTCTAAGTCTTCTTTCTTCTTTAAGGGTTTTCATAGATTTATATCCCGGATATATTCTCAATGCATAATCATTAAGATTCCAATCAACTTCCATAGGTAGCCATTTTGCTAAAATATCATATCTGAGCCATACTTCATTTTCAGATATATATACACTACCATTATCAATATTAGTTGTTTTTCCTTCCGCACTGATTATATGATGAGATGGATCTATCCAGTATTCATGATGCCCAGGATTAAGATAAAAAATAAGTTTAGTTGGTATATTCCCATCAGAAGATGTTACAGAATAAAATCCAAACCATTCTATCATCATCTTTCGAAGAGGAATATAAGGGTTTTCATTATCATCCATAAGAACTCTATAGAAAGCATCTCCCTTATAATTGCTAAACAATATACCTATATATCCTTCTGATAAAGGTATTTCTTCCTCACAATGAATGGCTATTGAAAACAATAATAAAATAAATACATGTATTTTTTTCATGAGTTAATATTTTATCGGTAAAAAATATAAATATTTGATAGAATTTTAAGGCTCTGTTCAATAAATAAATCTATTATTAAGGCTTAAAATATGATATCATTTAATTAAAAAAGTAGAGATAATTAAAATGAATGAAAATATGAAACTTATAGAAACTTGTTCTCCACATGAAACAGGAAAAAAAGCAGATAAACATTTTATTATGGCAATGAATGAAAGCTTTGATTTTCATTATTATAATAATGATATTTTCAGAAAGAATGCAGATACATTCGATATTTCACATCTTAAAAAGATCAAAGATTTGGAAGAATATCCCTATATTTTTGTTAATTTTTTCAAGTCCCATAGACTTTCTAGCGTAACTGACGATCTTATAAAGATCAGCCTTTCTTCATCAGGTACAGGTGGGCATAAAAGCTATCATCCTCTTGATGAAGAAAGCCTTGAAAGAATAAAAAAGATTGTTTTCTATTCATTTGAAGAAGCGGGACTTATTTCCAATAAACCCCATAATTATCTTTGTTTCACTTATGACCCAAATGTCGCAAAAGATGTTGGTACTGCATTTTCAGATAAACTTTTGACTAATCTAACTCCCATTTCTAATGAATATTATGCATTAAAGTTCAATAATAAAAACAAAGAATTCGAATTCGATGAAAAGGAATGCCTTAAAATACTATATAAATATGAGAAATCTGGGCTTCCACTTAGAATACTCGGTTTTCCGGCATATATTTGGAAAGTGCTTTCCAGTACTAATAAAACTTTCAATTTTCCAAAGGAATCCGCCATAATCACAGGAGGTGGTTGGAAGCTACATACGGGAGAAGAAGTAGAAAAATCAAAATTTAAACAGATGATTGCATATAAATTAGGTATTTCCCCCGATAATATAAGAGATACATATGGAATGGTAGAACATGGAATACCCTATCTCGACTGTAAATACAATAATTTCCATATTCCTGTCTATTCAAGGATATTAATCAGAGATCCTCTTTCACTTAAAGTAATGAAAGAAGGAGAAACTGGAATAATGCAACTTTTTACTCCATATATGCATTCATTCCCTGCAATATCACTCCTTTCAACTGATAAGGCATATCTTAAAACTAATTGCCCTTGTGGTAGAAAAACTCCATATTTTGTACTTATGGGAAGAGGTGGAGTCAAAAAACATAAAGGATGCGCAATAAATGCAGCGGAACTGCTTTCAAGAATGGAAAAGAGGTCTAAATAAGAATGAAAAAAATATTCCGTTCATTAAGATCGAATCAAAAAAAACTTCAAAAACTTACTATTACTGAGATAGCAGATGTATTTCAGGCTTTATCAGATCATTTCATGAAGCCTTCTATTAGAAAAAAGCTAATGAAAAAGCTACCAGATATAAGTGGTTTCAGCAATGAAATGTGCCTTTTGGGCTTGGATGTATTATCCCAAATACTAAATAAAAAATCTATATTGACTCGTCTTAATGGAGAATTTGGAAATTATAAATATCTCGATGAATTTAGAAGAGACATAAATATTCCATTAAAAAAGATTGCCCGCCCTCTAGGGGTTATTTTACATATTGCACCTGCTAATGTATTCCTTGGTATTGCTGATAGCATTATTATGGCATTTATTACAAAAAATGCCTCCTTAGTAAAGCTCTCATCTAGGGATAAGTTTTTTCCGACTTTTTTTAAAAAGTCCCTTGAGCTTGTAGATAAGGAGGGAATAGTCAGTTCATGTCTAGAATTAATAGAAGCAGACCATGACAGTAAAGATCTTATAAAATGTTGTGAATACTCTGATGCTATACTCTTCTGGGGCGGAAAACAAGCTGAAGAACATTTTAGGCGCATAACCCCTGATTCAGTTAAATTAATATCCAATGGTCCCAGATATTCCATAGCATTTATAGAAGAAGATGCTATGACTGAAAAAGATTATGAAGGGCTTGCGCGAGATACTATTATGTGGGAACAACAGGCTTGTTCATCACCACAAATATTATATATTATAGGCAATACAGAAAATACCTGCAGAAAATTAAGTTTAAAGATCTCGAATCTGCTCATTAAACTTCCTCCTAAACAACTTTCCCTTGATGAAAAAATAGAACTTTTAAAAATCAGAGAAGATATTCGTATGAACTGTGTAATAGAGGGGCTCAAATGGCCATCAGAATTCATTAATGAAAAATTTGCTCTACTTCCCCTAATAAAAGATAAAATAAAACCATCTCCTCTGCATAGAAGCCTTTATATAAAAAAAATAGAATCTGTAAATGAATTTTTCAAATGTGTAAGTTCTTATTCTGATTTTTTACAGACACTTGGAATAAAACTCTCTTCTAAAAATATGAAAAGATTCAAATCCCTTGTAGTAAATTCAGGATTTACAAGGATTGTTCCTCCTGGTGGCATGTGTGAAGGATTGTTTGGAGCACCTCATGATGGACATTATCTTCTACATCAACTTACAAGGATAATCAGCTTAGAGGAAGAAACAGATTCTACTCTCAAAGAGCTTCTTTTTTTCGCATCCCAAAAATCCAAATATTATAAAAAAATCATTAAACCAGATATGAAACTTGAGGATATACCCCTTCTTGACAGAAATACAATGCTTAAAATATCTCCACCCATTTCTAAAGATATACTTACAGGGCCCATTTCTGATGGATTCTATTTTTGCTCTGGTGGAAGTACAGGAAATCCCAAATATTCATTTTATACAAATGGGGATTTTGATATATCTACTGATTTACTTACAGACATATACAGAAATGCTGGCCTTAAAAGCACAGATACTGTTGCAAATCTTTTTATCGCCGGGAATCTCTGGACTTCTTTTCTCGTTGTTAATCAAGCTTTAAAGAATATTGGATGTATCAATCTCCCAATAGGTGGAAATACAAGAATAGAGGATATGGCTCAATACATATTAAAGTTTAAACCAAATGCTATTGTAGGGCTTCCTTCTATTATTATAAGTCTTGCTGAGTATTTCCATCAACATAAATTAAAATCAAGTATTAGAAAAATACTCTATGGTGGTGAGCATTTCACAAATGAATCTATAGCTTTTCTTAAAAAGGCCTTTGGAGTAGAATCCATACATTCAGCAGGTTATGCAATTGTCGATTCTGGTCCAATAGGTGTTCAGTGTGAATATCTTACAAATTCACTACATCATGCTATACCAGAATATAATCATATTGAATTTATAAAAGATGGCAAACCTGTTTTAGATGGAGAAATTGGTGAGATAGTTGTTACTAATCTGTCTAGAAGACTAATGCCAGTAATAAGATTCAAAACTGGTGATCTTGGAAGAAAAATTATCACAAAAGAAGCCTGCCCATGCGGAAATAAGTCTTTTATTTTCGAGCTACTAGGTAGATGCGATGATATATTAGTAATAGGAGGAATGAATCTACAATATGATGATATCTCCCGTGCAATTGCAAAGGTTGATGGATTATCAAGTATTTTTCAGCTCACAGCAGATAAGTATGGGCATAAAGAACTCCTGACCATAACAATTGAGTCTTGTTCAGATATATCTATAACAGAAAAATCAGAAATACTTAAGGAAATACTAAAAGAAGAAGCTGAAAATATATTCTTTTCTATAGAAAAAGGCCTTATTTCTCTTAATATTAATATAGTGCCTGCAGGAAGTATCAAGAGAATTCCACGTACTGGTAAAATAAAAAGAATAATAGATAAAAGAAGATAAAAATAATATTTTTTGTCAAACTTTTCTACTATCAGCCGATACCATTTTCGTATGTTTTATGTATTTTTCACTTTTTTTGTTGGCATATTTATTTCCATTATTTTGTTTTTTAAAACTACTGTCAATATTGATAAATATTTAGAGACAGGCATAGCCCTATATAGAAAACAGGATTACAATAATGCAATAGAGTATTTTAACAAAATAATTGATATAGATCCGGCAAATACTACTTCATATCTTTATCTTTCATCAATATATGAGTCATTAGGGAAATATCAGGAAGCAGAAAAGATGTATATGACTCTTCTCAAACTCAATAATCCCAATAACAATAGAAATAAAGTTGCTATATTCATGAAATTATCAACTATATATAAAAAAAATCGAGAATATGATAAACAATATTTAGAATTAAGAAAAGTACTTGAAATTGATTCTTCAGAATCTCAAGCACATTTCGAACTTGGTATATTTCTTGCAGGTCAGGGTTATATAAATGAAGCTATCGATGAATTTAAAAAAGTCACAGAGATAGACTCTCAGAATATTGATGCACTCTTATATCTCGGTCTTTGTTATGCTTCAAGGAACTGGTGGAATGAAGCAAAGTCCAAATTTAGAAAAATACTCGAAATTGATAAAAACCATCCTAAAGCTCATATGTTTCTTGGATATATCTATAAAGATGAAAAAAAGCCGGATGCAATAAACGAATTCACAGATGCCATGAACAATTCAAAGGGAGAACTATATTATAAGGCTGCTTTACTATGTGGTCTAACTTCAATAGAACAGGGCTTTTATGATAAAGCAATATCTATATTTGAATCCGAACTTTTAAAAGAAGGAATACCTTCCAATTGGATAAAAGAATATAAATATAATCTTGCCTGGGCTCATATGTTCAAGGGGAACTCATCAAGAGCGGTTGAGGAATGGAATGAGATAGCCAATATAGATATTAATTTCTATAATGTTGCAGACCTTATTAAAAGTCTTGATGAAGTAGATATGGAGTCTTTGGAAGATGATTGGAAAATATATTGTATAAACGAGACCCTTCCAAATATAGATATTGTCATAGGGCATCCAAAAAAATATGATATTGAACTCTTGAATCAGGAATTTTCTCAATGGAAACATGAAAATCAGGAACTATTAAATCTTAAATTTGTAAAAGGAATACCCAGAAATTCCGCAAGACTTGCAAAAGCAAACTCTGCAGCATTTAAAAAGACCTGCCGAATGATTGTTGAACACTATAATCTTATCATCGAAGAAGAGCAATTGAAAGCAGCAGGATTGAATTATATATGTCATTCAAACACGAAAAATAAGAAAAAAGTACTTTTATGTGTTAGAAATTGGGTGGATGAACTTTCTGAACAGCCTATATATGATGTACTTGATGAGATTAAATCTAATAATTGTGATATAGGTATGTTTATAACATGTGGTAAGTTTTCTAGAGCAGCAAAACAACTTGCAAAAAAGAATAAATTAAAGATAATGGGGGCTAAAGCCCTCGATAAACTACTGGTAGAAATATGAAAAAAACATTTATAATTCTATTTATAATAAGCGTTTTAATGATATGCAATGCATACACTATTAAAAATGATGATTATTTAAAAATAATTATAGATTCAGGCCTTGAAAAACTAAATTTTATAAAAAGTCCAGATAACTCTGGAAATATTTATCTTAAATACATTGATTTTCCTATAAGTGCTACTGGCAATTCACTCACATCTCTCAGTTCAAAAATCTCTAATATTTATATTAAGCAACAGATATATAGAAATCCATCAGTAAAGATAACTATAGTCAATAAAATCAAGATACTCATAAAGGGTAAGGTATTTGATTCAGGAATATTCGAATTCTCTACATGGGAGGAATTGATCTCTTTTCTTCTCAAAGATTCTTCTTCAAATAAAACACATATCAGTATAATAGGAATGGATGGACAAAAAACGGACCTCAGCCTCAATGAAATGCTTTTAAAAAAGGGAGAACTTTTCGGAATAAAGGAAATAATAGTATTATGATATCAAGATATATCAAAAGAAGAGCTTTATTTTTTATATCAGTAATAGCCGGAATAGTCATGATATCCATGTTTAAAATTAGAATAAAGGATAGTTCAGGAGAAAGGCCTTTATTTTGGCAACTCATGAACTATAAGTTTTATAATGAAAATTCTCTTATTAACAGTATAAAAATGAAAGAATTCAAAGAAAGACTCTATGCATATTCTAAATTTATAGAAAACTCGGAAAAAGAAACTGTTGAATTAGCTAATTCAATAAAGGTTCTTGAAAATGATAATCATATTATAAAGAAAAATCTTAAAACTCTTAATGAGGAACATATCAGACTTATCTCTGCACTAAAAGATGTATCCAAAGGTACACTAAATCAGGAATATTATGAATATGCTAAAAGACTTGAAATATTGAATTCACAACTGGCTAAAAAGCTCGTGTATTACGGCAAAAATCATCCTGATATAATAAGTCTTGGTGTTATGATAAGAATGATAAAAGAAAAACTCAATAAGATACCACCTGTATTTCCTGCAAATAATGAACAAATAGCTGTTTTAAAGTCTCTTATTGACGAAAACTCTCTTAAAATAGAAAGATATTCAGATCATCTGGCCAAAAATAAAAGTAAATTAAAGAAAAACTACTCAATGCTCTCTCTCTTATCTTCCAATAAAAAGCACTATTATGATTCTATAAAGAATATTAGATTGAATACTTTCAAAAACACATCTTTAATCTTTGAAAATGCTTTGAATGCTCTTATTTTTTATATTTTATCTGCAATATTTTTACTTGTATTACTTGAAAAATGGGATACATTCTATTTTTATTCCTATTCTTATACACCGGATATAGAACATGATATTATCTTTGTAATGAATAAAGATATTAATAATGGCAAAGAGCTTATCAATAAATTTTCCATAGATTCAAGAAAAATACTCATAGCTGATCTCTTCCCTGAAGCAGGAATGTTTATGGAATTCTCGGAAGATGGAAAAAATTCGCTTGATGATGTCATAAATGGAAGCGAAAGATTTGATTTTAATTCATTGAAAAAAGGTGAAAATCTTTTTTATTCATCAATAAGACCTGGTATAAAATGTGATTCAATGATTGAAAGCCCTTCTTTTCACAAGGCATTGCTTTGTCTTAAAGAATATTTTGATTTCATAATAGTGCATATGCCAAAAATATCCCCTAAAAAAGATACATTAAAACTTATACGAAAAATGGGCAAAATAAAAATATTTGCTAAAAGTCTAACTCATAATGAAATAAAAGAAATAGATGATTTTGCGGAAGTATTAATCCAGCTCTGAAAATACAGCTATCCTTCTATCTTTCATCTTTTCAGCTGCTTCTAAACAAATCTTTCCCTTATCTATTAGATTCCTTCTGAGAGTGCCATTTTCAGGATATGATACTATACCCATCTCAGTACTAATTCCTTCAGGAAGTTCCAATTTGATGATTGAATCATATATCCTTTCTGCAATCATCTTTGCCTGTGAAGCCTCAACTTCGGTGAGAACAAGGACAAAACTGAAATTAATTTCATTCTGAAAACATATATCTACAAGTCTAATATTTTTCTTGATTATATCAAGTATATTTCTAAAAATACTGTTTTGTATCTTTATATCATGTTCTTTTGAACCAGAAAGTTCTATAAAAAGCAAAGAGAATTTATTGTCATAGCGTTCTGCGCGCTCTATTTCTCTTTCTATAAGGTGATGGAAATACTTATATGTATATATCTGATTTATCTCATCTACTTCATCAAAATTATTTAATGAGTCTTTTATTTTGGTATTTTCCGACTCAATCATACTAAGCCTGTCTCTAAGTTTAGAAAATGATTTATTAAATTTGATTATCATATAGATTATAAGTACAGTCAATGCTGCAATTATAAGATAGAGAACACTCAATAGATCCATAAACCCTCCGGTCGGGAATTTTTATATATTTTACACTGTTTAACAGATTTGGTCAAAAACAGTCTTGAAACACATTCAGTTCACCAAACACCTTCGTCCTCAATTATAACTAACTGCTTCACATACTGTTGAAAAACTTCTAAAATAAGTCCGGAGCAAAATACTGTGTATTTATAAAGAAAATGGGGGCGAACCTACCTAGGTTACTTTATAAAAGGGGTAAGGGATATGGGATAAGGGGTAAGAGGTAAGGGGAAGTAACCGGACCTAAAGCCCCTCAAGAGTATATTATGGTGTTTAAGCATATCGAT
>Ga0114934_10001580_pt1 | contig 14804 bp, 7 predicted proteins | sample 4SBtaG_2_FD_99695 | JGI IMG/M metagenome (GOLD analysis project Ga0114934, IMG submission 99695) | Deep subsurface microbial communities from Kolumbo volcano to uncover new lineages of life (NeLLi) - 4SBTROV10_white metaG | ecosystem: Environmental > Aquatic > Marine > Volcanic ... | reverse complement strand
TACGGACTTCCAGTATTTACTACTCCTGACTCAGATGTACTCGCCCCAGATGGCGAATTAATAGATATAGGTGTAATAGATAATTGGCAAAACGAAGCTGATGGTTTAAAAGATGATCAAGATGCTTTAAATGAGTTTTATCGCCAATTCCCTAGAACTACAGAACATGCTTTTCGTGATGAAACTAAAAATAGTATATTTAACTTAGTTAAAATATACGAACAGATAGATTATAACGAAGAAATGTCTAGAACACTAGGTATTACAACTGGTAATTTTCAATGGGTTAACGGTGTTAAAGATTCACAAGTTATATTTTATCCAGATCCAAAAGGTAGATTTAAACTTAGCTGGGTTCCATCTCAGCAGTTACAAAATAGAGTGGTACTTAAAAATGGTATAAAATATCCTGGTAATGAACATATGGGGGCCTTTGGTTGCGACTCTTATGATATATCAGGAACCGTAGATGGTGAAGGTTCTAAAGGAGCTCTCCACGGACTAACAAAGTTCAGCATGGAGGACGCTCCTGCAAATAGCTTCTTTTTAGAATACTTATCAAGACCACCTACGGCTGAGATATTTTTTGAAGATGTTTTAATGGCGTTAGTGTTTTATGGAATGCCAATACTTGCAGAGAATAATAAACCTAGATTGTTATATTATCTAAGAAGAAGAGGTTATAGAGGTTTTAGTATGAATAGACCTGATAAAATTTGGAACAAATTATCTACGGCTGAAAAAGAAGTTGGAGGTATACCAAACTCAAGTGAAGATATAAAACAAGCTCATGCTGCAGCAATAGAGATGTATATACAAGATCATGTTGGCATGAAACAAGATGGTACATTTGGTAATCTTTACTTTAACACCTTGTTAAATGATTGGTCTAGATTTGATATAAACAAAAGAACAAAGTTTGACGCAACAATAAGTAGCGGTTTAGCTATAATGGGTTGTAATAGACATTTATATGCGCCAAATGTAAAAATTGAAAAACCAAAATTAAATATACACATTTCTAAATATCAAAATAAAGGTAATGTGTCTAAAATAATCAAAGAATAAATATGGCAGAGTCTGTTGTAAAAAAATATTTTCCAAGTCAAGTTGTAAGTGATGCTGAAAAGTTAAGTTATGACTATGGTTTAAAAGTAGCTAAGGCTATTGAAAGTGAGTGGTTTTATAGTGAAAATAGAGGAAATAGATATAAAAATAATAAAAATAATTTTCATAATTTAAGGTTGTATGCTCGCGGAGAACAATCTATACAAAAATATAAGGATGAGTTATCTATAAACGGTGATTTGTCCTATTTAAATTTAGACTGGAAACCAGTTCCAATTATACCTAAGTTTGTAGATATAGTTGTAAATGGTATAGCTGAAAGAATGTACGATATAAAAGCTTATTCTCAAGATCCATTTGGAGTTAGTAAAAGAACTGAGTATATGGAATCTATAATGAAAGATATGGCTACCAAAGATTTTAATGAAGTTGCTTTAAGTAATTTTAATATAAATCTTTATGAAAATGAAAAAGAAACGTTACCAGATTCTCAAGAAGAACTAGATTTACATATGGCCTTAAGCTACAAGCAAACTGTAGAGTTAGCAGAAGAGCAAGCTTTAAAAGTTTTATTTGAAGGTAACAAATACGAGTTAATAAAGAAAAGATTTTATTATGATCTTGCTGTTTGTGGTATAGGAGCTGTTAAAACATCATTTAATACGTCAGAAGGTGTTACTATTGACTATGTTGATCCAGCTGATTTGGTGTATTCTTACACTGAATCTCCTTATTTTGATGATATATATTATGTTGGTGAAATAAAATCTATACCTATTAACGAACTTGTAAAACAGTTTCCACACTTAGAACATGAAGATTTAGAAGAAATTATAAAAAATAGTAGTAATACACATAGTAAATATAATCGAAATATAGATGAAGATAATAATAAAGTAGATATTCTTTATTTTAATTACAAAACTTACATGAACGAAGTTTATAAAATAAAAGAAACTGGTACTGGTGCTGACAAGATTATACCTAAAGATGATCAATTTAATCCACCACAAGATATGGAGGGCGGTTATTCTAAACTATTAAGATCTATAGAAACTATATACGAAGGAGCTTTAATTTTAGGTACAAATAAACTACTTAAATGGGAAATGTCTAAAAATATGTTACGCCCTAAAAGTGATTTTACTAAGGTTAAAATGAATTATTCTATTGTAGCACCTAGAATGTATGAAGGTAAAATAGAATCTTTAGTTAGTAGAATAACTGGTTTTGCGGATATGATTCAATTAACTCATTTAAAATTACAACAAGTGTTATCAAGAATGGTACCAGATGGTGTTTACTTAGATGCGGATGGACTTGCTGAAATAGATTTAGGTAATGGAACAAACTATAATCCACAAGAAGCTTTAAACATGTTCTTCCAAACTGGTTCTGTAATTGGTAGATCATTTACACAAGACGGTGATATGAACCCAGGTAAAGTACCTATTCAAGAAATAACATCTGGCTCTGGTGGTAACAAAATGCAAGCACTTATAGGTAATTATAATTATTACCTACAAATGATAAGAGATGTAACCGGATTAAACGAGGCTAGAGATGGTAGTACGCCAGATAAAAATGCTTTAGTTGGAGTGCAAAAAATGGCAGCAGCAAATAGTAATACAGCAACAAGACATATATTACAGGCTGGATTATTTTTAACATCTGAAACAGCTGAGTGTTTATCGCTTAGAATATCTGATATTATAGAATATTCTCCAACAAGAGATGCTTTTATTCAAGCTATAGGTTCTCATAATGTAGCTACGTTAGAAGAAATGAAAAGTTTACATTTATATGATTTTGGTATATTTATAGAATTATTACCAGATGAAGAAGAAAAAATGATGCTTGAAAATAATATTCAAATGGCATTACAACAACAGAATATTGAAATGGAAGATGCTATTGATCTTAGAGAGATAAATAATATTAAACTAGCTAATCAACTTTTAAAAGTTCGTAGAAAAAAGAAATTTGCTAGAGATCAACAGTTACAGCAACAAAACATGCAACAGCAAACAGAATCTAATATACAAACAGCTGAAGCAGCTGCTAATGCTGAAATGCAAAAGAATCAAGCTAAAGTTCAAGCCGAGGCTCAACTAGAGCAAATGAAAGCTCAAATTGATTCTCAAAAAATGATGCAAGAAGTTGAGCATAAAAAAGAACTTATGAATTTAGAGTTTCAAATGAACATGCAATTAAAAAGCATGGAGATTGAAGGTACTAAAAGTAGAGAAGCTGAAAAAGAAGATAGGAAAGATGAAAGAACAAAAATTCAAGCTACTCAACAATCAGAAATGATTGAGCAAAGAAAGAGTGGAAAACCACCTAAAAACTTTGAGTCCGCAGGTAATGATATACTAGGAGGCGGGTTTGATTTAGGTGCGTTTGATCCTAGATAAAATTATTAATTATTATTATATTATATTATGAAAGAAAAAAATGAAAAAGTAGTTGAAGAAACTACGCAAGAAACAAAGGTAGATGATAAAGTTGAAAAATTAAAAATAAAGAAAAAATCAACAATAAAAAAGTTTAGCAACGATCCTGATGGTGTTATAAAAGTAAACTTAGATAAACCAGTAAAACCAGAAGAAAAAGAAAATGAAACTAAAGAAGATAACGCTGACGACAGCGGAGTGGTTGCAGAGTCTGAAAATGCCGAGTCCACAGAAAAACAAGAAGAAATACAACCGGAAGCAGAAACACAAGAAACTCCAGTATTAGAAGAGATTACTGAAGAAGAAGTTGAAGAAAAAGTAGAAGAAATAGCTGAAGAAGCTGAAGAAGCTATTAAAGAAAACTTAAAAACTGGAAAACCACTTCCAGAAAATGTTCAAAAGTTAATGGACTTTATGGAAGAAACTGGTGGTACTTTAGAAGATTATGTAAAAATTAATCAAGATTATAGTAAGTTAGATGATAATTCTTTATTAAGAGAATACTACAGGCAAACTAAAAAACATCTAAACGAAGAAGAAATTAACTTCCTTATGGAAGATCAGTTTTCTTATGACGAAGAAGAAGACGAAGATAGAGATATACGAAGAAAAAAACTAGCGTTAAAAGAGCAAGTTGCCAACGCTAAAAGCCACCTGGACGGGCAAAAGTCCAAATACTATGAAGAAATTAAAGCTGGGTCAAAGTTGACTCAAGAACAACAAAAAGCTGTTGATTTCTTTAATAGATATAACAAAGAATCTGAAGAAAATCAAAAAATAGCAGAGGCTAGTAAATCTAATTTTTTAAAGAAAACTGATCAAGTTTTTAATAACAAATTCAAAGGTTTTGAATATAATGTTGGTGATAAAAAATATAGGTTTAACGTTAAGGATGCTAATGAAGTAAAAGAAGCTCAAAGTGATATTAATAATTTTATCAAAAAGTTTTTGAATAAAAATAATTTAATGGAAGACGCTACGGGTTATCATAAATCTTTATATACAGCTATGAACGCCGATACTATTGCAAAGCATTTTTATGAACAAGGTAAAGCTGATGCTATGAAAAATAGTGTTGCTAAAGCCAAAAATGTTGATATGAATCCAAGACAAAGTCATGGTGAAGTAAAAACAAATGGTATGAAGTTTAAAGTGTTAAGTGATGATAATTCTTCTAATTTTAAGTTTAAAACAAACAAAAAGTAAATTATAAATTTAAAAACAAATAAAAATGGCAATTACAGCAGGAGGTAGTTTGAATAGTGTTGTTGCTCCACAAAAGCAAACATTATCTTCAAATTACATAGATTTTACGTCCACTGCAACGCAAGGTTGGGCGCAACAATATTTACCAGATCTTATGGAGAAAGAAGCTGAAGTTTTTGGAAACAGAACAATTTCAGGATTTCTTTCACAAGTAGGGGCTGAAGAGGCTATGACATCTGATCAAGTTGTCTGGTCTGAACAATCAAGATTACATATAGCAGTAAAAGGTACGGTAGCAACGGCAGGTTCTACAAATGGTACATTTACTGTAACTAGTGATATTGATGGAAACGATGCCGATGATGGTTTTACATTAGCTAATCACGGTGTTAGAACTAACGATATAGTACTTATTGCAAGTGCTGGTATTGTTACACAATGTTTGGCTGTTGATACTGATACGGCTGTTATACAGGTTGAACCATATGACAAAGCTGACTTAACTGGTCACGCTACAACAGCTGGTGGATCAACTTTATTAGTTATTGGTTCTGAATATGCAAAAGGTGTAGCTTATGTAGATGGTAATTTTGCTACTGCTACTTCGCGTACTCCAGCTAACGAACCTAGTTTCAAATCTTTTACTAATAAACCAATTATATTAAAAGATTACTACGAAGTATCTGGATCTGATTCAGCTGCTATCGGTTGGGTTGAAACTACTAGTGAAGAAGGTCAATCAGGTTACTTATGGTACTTAAAAGCTGAGGCTGATACAAGAGCTAGATTTACTGACTATTTAGAGATGGCAATGTTAGAAAGTGTTAAAGGTTCCAACTCTACGGTTGTTGATACTAGTTTAGGTGCTTCCGCTGATAGTGGTGTTGGTACAGAAGGTTTATTCGAAGCTGTTACTAACAGAGGTAATATTACTACAGGTGTTACAGGTGTTAACTGTGCTACTGATTTAGCTGAATTTGACGCTATTTTAGCTGAGTTTGATAATCAAGGAGCTATTGAAGAAAATATGTTATTCGTAAATAGAGCTACTTCGTTAGCGGTTGATGATATGTTAGCATGTATGAATTCTTACGGTTCTGGTGGTACTTCTTACGGAGTATTTAATAACTCAGAAGATATGGCACTTAATTTAGGTTTCTCTGGATTCCGTAGAGGTTCTTATGATTTCTACAAATCTGATTGGAAATACTTAAACCAGAAAGATGGTAGAGGTGGTATTAATACTGCTGCTACATCGGCTGCTACTAGAGGTATTATTATACCTGCTGGTGTTTCTTCAGTTTATGACCAAATGATGGGTAAAAATATGAAGAGACCTTTCTTACACGTTAGATATAGAGCTTCGCAAACTGATAATCGAAGATTAAAAACTTGGGTTACTGGTTCTGTTGGTGCTGCTACATCTGCTTTAGATGCAATGCAGATACATATGTTATCTGAAAGATGTCTAATTACACAAGGTGCTAACAACTTTATGTTAATGAAGTAAGCACAATTATTTTAAAAGACCGGGGCTTCGGCCTCGGCCTTTTATTTTTATTAATTTTATTATATATTATATTATGGCAAAAAAACAAGAAACAAAAAAAGACTCTTACCAAGGAGATCCTGGTGATGAGCATGTAGAAAAAACAGTAGTTAAAACTAAAACAGTGGAAACTCCAAAACCAAAAAAAGAAAATTGGGAAATAAAAGATAGGTTATATTATTTAAAAAATAATAAAAAACCTTTAACTTATATGATGAAGTCTTCTAATATATATTATTTTGACGAAGAAAAAGGTCACGAAAGAGAACTTAAATATACTGAAAATCAAAGAACTTGTTTCGTTGATGAAATGAAAGGCGACCAAAGATTAGCGCATATAATATTTAGAAATGGTAATTTATTTGTACCTAAAGAAAAAGTAGTTTTACAAAAATTACTTTCTTTATATCATCCACAATGCAACGTTTTGTTTTACGAAGACAAACCAATTAAAAACGCTGTAAACGAAATAGCTGTATTAGAAATGGAAATAGAAGCGTTAAACGCTGCGCAAACTATAGATATAGATATGGCTGAAGCAATTATGCGTGTTGAGATTGGTTCTAAAGTATCAGAAATGAGTTCTAAAGAGCTTAAACGTGATTTATTACTATACGCTAAGAAAAGTCCTAGATTATTCTTAGATTTAGTTAATGATGAAAATGTTCAACTTAGAAACTTTGGTATCAAAGCAACTGAACTTGGTATTATTAGATTAAGTTCTGATCAAAGAACATTTACTTGGGGTTCTAACGATAGAAAACTAATGAACGTTCCATTTGATGAACATCCATATTCAGCTTTAGCCGCTTGGTTTAAAACTGACGAAGGAATGGAAATTTATCAAAATATTGAAAAAAGATTGAATCAATAACATATAATAGTGGTTACCCTTCGGGGTAACCCTTTTATTAAAATATAATAATATGAAAAACAATTTAAGACATTATGCTGGGCCTTCTAGAGGTTTAGGTGATTCAATAGCAAAATTCACAAGAGTTACTGGTATAGATAATTTAGCACAAATGGGGGCTAAAGCTATGGGTAAAAAAGATTGTGGATGTAAAAAAAGACAAGAAACTTTAAACAAAGCGTTTCCTTATAAAAAATAAAATAAATGGTAAGTATAGATACGGTATATCAAAGAGTTTTAGCAATAGTAAATAAAGAACAAAGAGGTTATGTAACTCCTTTGGAGTTTAATTTATTAGCTAACCAAGCTCAAATGGAAATATTTGAACAATATTTTTATGATTTAGATCAATTTAAAAGAAGGGCTACTGATGATGGTACTATGTCAGATACTATAGAACTTATAAAAAGAAAATTAAGTTTTTTTACTACCGTAGAGCAAGTTGTAAATGGAAGAATATTTCCAGAAAATTATAGAACTGGTAAAGTTTTTGTTGGTACTGGTAATGATGTTTTTGAAGCTAAAAAACTAGATACATATGTTGATGTAACACGTATATTTAACTCTAGATTTCATAGAGAAGGTCTTAGAGAAAATCCTATATATACTGAATCTACAGTAAGTGGTGAAGATATAATAGTTGCAAATGATAGCGGTATTGGTTTAGGTCCTGCACTTGTAAGAGTAGAAATAATAAGAAAACCAACAAAAGTAGAATGGGGTTATGATGTTGTAAACGAAAGAGCAATGTACAACGTTGCTAGATCAGCTGATTTTGAACTTCATGATTCAGAAGAAACAAATTTAGTATTAAAGATACTTGAGTTAAGTGGTATTATAGTTAACAAACCTGGTTTAGTACAAATAGCTGATCAGGAACAAATTAAAAAAATTCAACAAGAAAAAATGTAAATAAATGGCATTATTAAATCAATCACCAGGAGAATATTATCAACAAAATAGTAATCATAACAACAATACTGCTCTTACTACTTATGGTAATTATCAATTTATACCACTAGGACCAAGTGTTAGTGGTGGTAATAATATTATAGATAATTTTCACGCAACATACGTTGGCGAAGGTAAAATATTAGAAAACGTAAGTTTTGGTGATATTATATTTCATGCTAATAGAGCTTTAGCAGAACTAAGTTTTGATACATTAAAATCTTGCAAATCACAAGAAATAGAAATACCAGCTACACTAAAAATGCCTTTACCACAAGATTATGTTAACTATGTAAAGTTAACGAGAGTTGATTCGTCTGGTATAGAACACATAATATATCCTACTAGAGATACGTCGGCTCCTTTCCCTATATTACAATCTGATGATGGTGATTACGAAATAGAAGCTGTAGCAACTTTAGATAGTGGTTCTAGTACGGTTGTTTTAGATACTGAATATAAAGAAATAATGGTTGGTGATAGTGTTGTAGGACAAAGTATACCAAACAATACGTTTGTAGCAAGTACTTCTAATTCTGGAGGTATAACAACTATAACGTTAGAAACACCAGGCCCTCCCCCTGCATTAACCCCTGTTGCTGTTACACCAGTAGCAGGTTGGAGTGGTGCTTCAACAGGATCACAAGAAACAATAAGAATATATCCACGCGGAGGAAGTGTAAGAAGACAAACAGAGTCAACACATATTGTAGAAAATTTATCTTGGAATAGTACAGATAAAAAAATAACAGCTACTTCAGCTAATGATATATCTGATATAAAAGTTGGAATGAAAGTGTCTAATGAATATTTTCCAAGAAATACAAGAGTTGTTAGTGTAAATAACACAGTTATAGTTGTTAGTCGTGAAGCAACTACAGCTGTTACTTCTGGTGGTGAAATTACTTTTAGGTCATTAACAACAACATCTGATACTTGGAGTAATTACAAATCAGCTACTCCTTCAGAAAATAAAAATGATGATTATGAAGATGATAATTATTGGCCTAATTTAGGACAGAGATATGGTTTAGATCCTGAAAGAGCACATGTCAACGGTTCTTATTTTATAGATTGTGATTCTGGAATGATACATTTTAGTTCAAATTTATCTGGAGAAACTATAATATTGAAATATATAAGTGATAGTTTAGGTAGAGACAATGAAAAAATAGTACACAAATTTGCAGAAGAAGCTATTTATAAATGGATAATATATGGATGTTTATCTGCTAGAATAGGTATTCCAGAATATGTAATGCGAAGATTTAAAAAAGAAAAGTTTGCTGAAACTAGAAAAGCAAAATTAAGATTATCAAATATTAAATTAGAAGAGATTACTCAAGTATTTAGAGGTAAATCAAAACAAATAAAACATTAATTAAATGGCGGAATTGAAGCACAACTTCATGAAAGGTCGAATGAACAAAGACCTTGATGAAAGATTAGTACCACAAGGCGAATATAGAGATGCTGTAAATGTTGAAGTTGCTACTTCCGAAAGTTCTAATATGGGATCTTTACAAACTCTATTAGGTAACACTGATTTATCTTCGTCAGTTATAGATCCAAGAAATAATCAAACATTTTTTTGTGTTGGTAGTATAGCTGATGAAAAAAACGATAAACTTTATTGGTTGTTAGCTGGTACAACTATAGATGTTATTGCAGAATACGATTATAAAACACAAACAGTATCTCCAGTAGTTGTTGATATTTTTAATACTGGAACAATAGCTTACAATGAAAGTGGTAGGGCTCTTAATTTTGACAAAGCTTTTTTAGTTACTGGTATTAATATTATTGATGATATATTATTTTGGACAGATAATAATACAGAGCCAAAAAGAATAAATATACCAAGATGTAAAATGGGTTCTGTAAATTTTACTACACAAACTCAATTTTATGTAAGAGATAATTTAAATTCTATAAACGAAATACAATATAGAGCAAGTGGACCTATTAAACACGAGCATTTAACTGTTATTAAAAAATCACCATTAACAGCCCCTACTTTAGAAATGATCAACACAAATAGGGATGATTTAGATGAAGATACTAGACGTGGAGAACTAACTGGTACTATATCTAGTCTTACAAATATATTTATAGATTCATCTACTGGTTTACTATATGACACACCTATATCTATACAGTTTGATGGAACTGATTATCCAGATTACAAAAACGGAGACATAATAATAATAACAATAGATTCTTCTATTGGAGAAGGACGTAAAATTAGAGCTGAAATAATAGACGGTATAACACAACCAGGTTGGAATGGAGAGTGCTTAATAAAAATAATATCTGGTAATATGTCTTTAGCCAATGCGGCTTACGAGTTTCAAGTAGAGCTAGAGCAAAACCAAGCTTTATTTAGATTTAAATTTCCAAGATTTGCTTATAGATATAAATATGAAGACGGTGAGTATTCAACATTTTCACCTTTTACAGAAGTAGCTTTTTTACCAGATAAATTTGATTACCTACCTAAAGAAGCTTATAACTTAGGTATGGTTAATAGATTAAGACATTTAGTTATTAAAGACTTTGTTGATTATAGACAAATACCTGATGATGTTGTTTCAGTAGACATATTATATAAAGAATCTAATTCACCAAATATATATTCTGTAAAAACAATAAAACGTACGTTACCAGATCCAACTGGTGAATATGAAGAGTGGAACGCTGATAGTGAAGACACTATTTTACCAAACTTAAGCAGTATAAAAACTTCTGGTTTTGTAAAAATAACAACGGAAATGATACATGCTATTCTTCCGTCAAATCAATTATTAAGACCTTATGACAGCGTACCTAGAAAAGCTTTAGGGCAAGAAATTGTTGGTAACAGATTAGTTTATGGTAATTATTTGCAAAATTATAACTTATTTAATTCTGCACCTATTACTTCTATTGCTTTAGGAACTTTAAATTCTAGTGGTACACTTGTTCCTTCTGTTTTACAAGCAGAAGCAAATATTAATATTGAAACTAAATTATCATTAAGAACTATTGATATTGGAAGTAATCCTCCAGAACAATATAATGCAAAAAAAGCATATTCATACGTACCAGCTAAATCAATAAAAACATTACGACATTATCAAATTGGTGTTGTTTATATAGATGAATTTGGAAGAGAAACACCTGTTTTTTCTGATAGTAATTCAAACAAAAACTCTATATATATTGATAAAACTACAGCAAACAAACAAAACAAACTAAAAGCTCAACTACTTAATACTTATCCTGAGTGGGCAAAATCATTTAAATTTTATATAAAAGAAACATCTGGAGAATACTATAATTTAGCTATGGATCGTTGGTATGACGCTGAAGATGGTAACATTTGGTTATCTTTTCCTTCGTCTGAAAGAAATAAATTAGATTTAGATACATATTTAATACTTAAAAAAGCACATGATACTGATACTTTTGTTCCTACTCCAGCAAGATATAAAGTTATAGCAATAGAAAATGAAGCTCCACTATTTATAAAAACTTTTGAAAAATCTCAACCAACTCTTGTTGATGATAATGCCGCTGGTCCAGGTAGAATAGGTGATAGTGCTGGAGTTGGTTATCCTGTAGAAGGTGGTAATTTTATATTAGTTGATACATTAAAATTTGATGGTTTAAAATGGAATATTAGAATTGAAGATTTAGAACAAGGTTCATTATCTGATTATAGGATAAGATTTAAATCTGCAAACGGTGTAAGTAAAGCTTATGAAATAAGAAGTGTAGAAGAAATGCCAAATCAAACTTTAGCAAATCTAAATACAGGCGCGCATAAAATAACATTTAAAAAAGATTTTGGTAGCGACGTTAGTATAACAACTTTAGATGGTTCTTATAGCACAGCTGTAGCTAATTTAGCTGTACTACTAAATAAATTTGAAGTAAAAAATAAACCAGAATTTCAAGGTAGATTTTTTGCAAAAATAAAAAATGACGTTTTTGTAAGACAATATATTTTAGGTACAGGTTTTGGTTTAAGTAGTGAATATAGTGTTAATCAAAGTTTAACATCTCAATATATAAATCCTGTTATTCCAAATGACCCTATTGACGGTATGAATCACTCTATTCAGTTTGATGGTGCTAATTGGTATGGTTGTGATCCTGGTTATGGTCCTTCTAGTAGCGGTGTTCAAAAAATATCATTTCACGAAACAAATAGTCAACCAGAAATTGCTGCGTTTAGTGCTGGTCCTCCTGGACACGGTGAAGATTATTGGACTAAAGTTGCTGGTAGCACCACAACAACAAGCTCTAATGGATGGTTTATAGATAAAGTAGAAGGTTTTAGATCTTTTTACAACTCAGATGAGTATTTTAATCACAATTGGAATAGTTGGATGAATTTACCACACTGTAGACCACATGGTATGACTGAAACAACTGGTGGTTATAGTGGGTTTGAATTTGGAGTTGTTGCTCTAGGTTTAGACCATAGTATTAGTGGTGCTGGAATTCCTAGTGTAGGTTATTCTGAAGCAGTTGTCCTTGCTGACGCAAGAAATGCTTGGTATAATGTTGTTGGAGGAGATGCTAGTATTGGTGGAGCTTTTACTTCTTTACAAGTTCAAGGTACTGGTGATAATGCCTACATGGTTGGTGATGGGTATTTAGGTGTTATGTACGATATGAATTGGGGTGGACACGCAAATAATTTAGGTGGTATTATTCCAAGTACAAACCCTAAATCAACCTCTCTTCAACCCGGTGCACATCCTCCCGCTTCTCCTCAATATGGAGGTGGTTTAATGGTTGCTCAAGGTGTTGGTTCTAGAGGTAACGGTACTACTAAAGATTACACTAGTTGGCTTACTGGTGGAGGGGTTGTATCTGCTGCTCAAAACAATGTTATTACATTATCTAGATCTGGTTATGGAGATGAAAATTTAGGACAACACATTGGTACTTCTTGGACTGCTGATGGTGGTATACCTACTTTAACTAAAATGAAAATGAGTCTTAATGACCCTACTATACCTGGTTGGGCCCAAGATTATGTTGATGATGTAGAATTTATAAATTCTATAATAACTCCTGGATCTTTATGGAGATGGAAAGAAGACCCAGGAGGAATTATTTATAAAACAAAAACTCCACCTTTTCCTATTATGGGTGGTATTTATAGTGCTGTTTGGAGTTTTAATCAAAATGATTATATATTTGGTTCATCAGGCGAAGCGGGTGTAGCATTATTTAATACAGCTAATTTTACAGATTACGCTACAGATTCACACCGACATAGAGATTCGTTACCTGGTGATCCAGATCATCCACACGATCACCATCATATTACATGGGCATCTCAACGTGGTTATAAAGGTAATCTTTGTAATGCTACAAATACAGGAACAGGGACACATTTTAACGGCGGTGATCACTATCCACTAGTGGTACATGGTTTAGGTGGTAGTGATCCTTTGTTTACTTCTGGTGGATTTGGCTCATCAAGTGCAAATACTAGTTACGCAACTAATCCTCATCACGTGTATCCATGTCAAACAGCTCATTGGATGACACATTGGAATAAAAGAAGAAGATATACTTTTTTTGCTGAAAGCGTAGAAATAAATGGATCTACTGGACAACCTTATGGTATAGGTGAAATTGGTCCTCACTATTATTCTCCTACTAACAATTGTGACCATCCAGCTCACTTTGCCGCGGATGGTACTGTTTTAACTTCGGCAACTACACCAGCTTTACCAAGTACACCTGCTCCTGGTATACGTAATGATGGTATGTATTCTGGTCATGCTTACCCACAAGGATCTTACACTTGGAATGGAAACACAGAAAATGAAATACCATTTTTAAAGAAACAAGATAGTAGTGGTGTTAGTTCTCCACCTCCTGGTACATGTACATGGCAAGTATTAACGCCATACTTTACTTATGACGAAGAAAGTCCTATGAGTACAAATCCAGCGATATGGGAAACAGAGCCTAAAGAAGAAGTTGATTTAGATATTTATTATGAAGTTGGTCAAGCATATCCTATTAAATTAGACAACAAAACTAATGAGCAGTTTTTAGGCCCTATTCATTTAAATTTAAAAGAAAATAGTAAAGTAACTTGTTTTACTCCTCAAGGAGCATCAAATCCAATTACCACATTTCTTGGTCCACCTGTAGCTTTTAATAGAACGCCAGGTGATGATGATATAAGAGTTTCTGGAGCTGCTAATGATGTTGTGTTTTTATCAGATATAAATGGAGCTTTATTAGAACATAGTCCAACGTTAGGTACGTCAAAAGCTCCATCAATAGGAGATAAAATAGTATTTACAAGAGCTGATGGTAGTAAAACTGAAACTACTGTTGTTGGTTATGATATGAGAAACGCTAATGGATATACATTAGATACTGAGTTACATAATTATGAAGTTACACTACCTTGGCATAATTGTTATTCGTTTGGGAATGGTGTTGAATCTGATAGAGTACGAGATGACTTTAACCAAGTTACTATAGATAATGGCGCAAAAGCATCAACAGTATTAGAAGAACCTTATTTAGAAGAAAGAAGAAGTAGTGGATTAATATATTCTGGTATATATAATTCTATAGCTGGTATAAATAATTTAAATCAATTTATACAAGCGGAAAAAATTACAAAAGATTTAAATCCAAC
>Ga0114934_10001578_pt1 | contig 14812 bp, 16 predicted proteins | sample 4SBtaG_2_FD_99695 | JGI IMG/M metagenome (GOLD analysis project Ga0114934, IMG submission 99695) | Deep subsurface microbial communities from Kolumbo volcano to uncover new lineages of life (NeLLi) - 4SBTROV10_white metaG | ecosystem: Environmental > Aquatic > Marine > Volcanic ... | reverse complement strand
TTTATTTAATTTTGTAGTAAGTGATTTGTTCATTTTTTGAATAAAACGCAGTTCACTCAAAGTATGTAGGGATTCATCACCAGATTCTTGCTTTTGCACATTGAGTATATCTGAATTTATTTAATAATATACTGTCTGTCTGAAAAAATAAACATTGGATTTTTACATCATCTATTTTTGTACATATTCAAAATTAAAACCGGATCTTTATTCAAATGATTTTTGAGGTATTTTGAGCATTCAAATACATTAGAAGATATGAAAAACATCCTTTATAATTTTCATGGTAGATTCAACACCACTGGAATTCAGCCATAGTTTTGGGATAAAAAATGGACCCAGATAAACATTCGATAAATTTACAAACAAAATAACGGTTGTATTCCTAAGATGATTTTTCTTTAACTAATTTGGATTTTGTGGGAATTTTAACAAAAAATTCACTGCCTTTACCAAGTTCACTTTTCACACCTATTTCCCCTCCCAACCCTTCAGCAATTCCTTTTGCAACTGCTAATCCTAAACCAGTACCACCATATTTTCTATCAATCTTTGTATCCACTTGATAGAATTTTGTAAACAGTTTTGAAATGTTGTCTTTTGAAATTCCCACACCATTATCAATTACACTAAATTTCACAAATTCTGATTCCAGGGATACTTTTAATTCTATTCTTCCTTTTTTGGATACAAAATCCATTGCATTGGTGATAAAAATTCTTAATGCCTGCTCAATTCTTTCTTTATCAGTTGTTAGAGGAACATTTTCAATATTTGAAAAAATAAATTCAATGTTATTGTTTTTCATCATCACTTCATAATTTGAAATCAAATTAGAGGTGATTTTTTTAGTGTCTGTATTTTCTTTGTTAAATTTAAGTTGATTTAATTCTAATTTGTGTACATCTAGCATGTCTGTTATTAATTTTAAAAGTGTCTTTGTACTATTTTCAATTTTGTTTATTGCCTTTTCTTGTTTTTCTGAAAGGTCTCCTAATCTTTTTGATGAGAACATCTGTACCCACATCAAAATTGGCGTTAATGGTGTTTTAAGCTCATGAGTCATCATTGCTGTAAACTCTTCTTTTTGTTTTTGTAATTTTTCAGTTTTTGTTAATGCCTTAGATAATTCCTGATTTTGAAACTCAATTTCTTCATTTTGTGCTGTGATTTCATCATGTTGTGATTCAATTTTCTCTAAATGGTTTTTGATTTTTTCCTCATTTAAAAAGATCTTTTCAATCATATTATTAATGGAGTTTTTAATGGGCTCAAACTCCTCAGTTAAATTAAGGTTCAATGGAAATAGTTTTTGAGGATTTAGGTTATTACATTCAGAAATTAGTGAATTTATTGGTCTAGAGATTTTTTTTGATGCAAAATAAAATCCCAATACTGCTACAGAACCAACAATTGTAAAAATATACAATATGCTGTTTCGTACATCATGAAGTATTTGATTAGAAGTTAAAAATTTACTATCATCGAGATCATAAACCAAAATCCAATCAAAAAGAGAAAGATGTTCATATACAACATGATGAGTATTTTCATTCTCAACGTAAGAAGAAATACCCATTTTATTTTGTTGCATGTCAGAAATCAGAGTTTCAAATTCGTTAGAGTTTGAAATTATTGATGCTGATGGAAAATAATCATCAAACTCTAAAGTATCATCACTGAATACATAATCAGAGTCAGCAATTAGCACTCCATCTGAATCAATTACATACATTCGACCATTTTCAATTGAAATCAAATCTTGAAATATGGATACTGGCATTTCAAAATGATAAAATGCTGGTTTTTCACCATCCCCTAAAACTACTGGCGAGGTATATGCAAATACCCATCTGTTAGTATCAGGTGAGATGTATGGATATTGAATATGTGCCTGATCAATTTCCTTTCTAAATGATTCATCAAAAAATGGGGCAGAAGATTCTTCAGAAGATAAATCAGAATTAGGTGCAATATTTTTTAGTACTAGTCTTGCATGTTCTTGACCTGTTGTGTCAATGATACATGTCTCATCTACTTGAAATTTATTTTGGAAATGAAATATCCATTGCTCTAGTTCAGATTTAATTTCATTTTGTTTTGAGGTAAACTGCATAACTCCATGGTCATATTGATTCCCTTTTTTGGTATCATCCAATTCAAAATAATCTACAAATGCAGGATTCTTTAATGCAAATATCATATCCCCTATTGCCCTATTGTTGAGATTTTCAATTTCTAGTTCTTTTTCGAATAGAATTGCATTCATTTTCTCAACTTCGGTGTTAATGATTGATTTTTCTGTCTGTTCATTTACAATATAACTAGTAATTCCAAATAAAGTAAAAAAACATGCAATAAATACGAGAAGAAAACTAGATGTAATTTTCAATGTATTTTTTATTATTTTGAAGTATCAAATAATACTTGTTGATCAAAATGAAAAACAACTAAAAATTTTAACGATTTTAACAAATTTATAAAAATTTATTCAAAATATAATTATTCAGAAATAATAATGCCTTATTTTATGAATAATATTCGGTTCTTTTGTAATATGGCAAACTTTTTGGGGGACGAAAAAGGACGCAGGTATGCTGAAAAAATGAAATTTTGACTTAACCAGATACTTTTGGCAATGTTATTGTAAAAATTGTTGGCGGAGATTTTACACTAATTGTTCCTTTATGTGATTTGATTATAGCTTTGGAACTTACCAATCCCAATCCAGTTCCATGTTGTTTTGTAGTAAACATGGGGTCAAACACATTTGCTAAATCTTTTTTATCAATCCCTCTTCCAGAATCTTTTATTTGTAAAATAATTTTATCATCTTTTTCAAGTAGACTAAAGAGTATTGTACCTGGACCATTTATTGCTTGAATTCCATTTAGAATGATATTATTTATTACAATATGTAATTGATTCTTATCGCAATTAATTTCAACATCATTTTTTGGAAGAATTAATTTTATATCCTTTGGAATTTTTAGAGAATCTATTGCATCAAACAGGATTGAAGACACTTTTGTTTTTTCAAGGGTTAGGGGTCTTTCTCTTATAAAATCTAAAACACCATCTATTTGATGGGCAATTCTATCTATAGCACGATCACATCTATCGATTGTTTTATCTATTGCATCTGGATCATTTTTTAATATTTTCAGATTGGATAAAGAATTTTTTATCACACTTAATGGATTTCTAATGTCATGAGCTAATCGTGCGGATAACTCCCCTATTGAAATTAGTTTTATATCAATTTGTTCTTGTTCTTTGATCTTAAATTTTTCAAAAAATATAATTACAATTATTGTTGCAAAAATTAAAAAGAGTATGACGATATATGTAGAAAATTTTGTTTGTTGTAAAATTTCTATTGTTTGTTGATGAATTGAATCAATAGGAGTAGTAATTAAGATAAAATATTGTGGTTTTTCATTAATAATAATTGCTTGACCACTAGATAATTTTTCTTGATTTTGAATTTCATATATTTCACTTGAGTAATTTTCTGCAAACATAGTCTCAATTAATTCCAATTCTTTTGAATTTGATTTTGATACAAATTCATCACTTGAGATATTTTTTCCTACAAGTTGAGGATTAGGATGTGTAATGAAATTTTTATCATTTCCAATTATTATTAAAAGCTCAGAATCTGGATCAGAGATGTTTCCATACTGTTCGAAAAAATCATTAATTATTAGAGAAGAGCCAATCATTCCAATAAATTCTCCATTTGAATTTAAAATAGGAAAAGTTGAAATTATCAAAGGGACATCATTAATTCCAATAAACCCATTTGTAAAATACGGATTCAAGGTGGTTTTTGTATTAATAAAATAATCTCTATAGGATAAATCGGTAAAAGTAGAACTGACACTTGGACCATTTGGACTTACAGATGATATCACTATTCCATTCTCATCAAGAACAAATACCCAACCTACAGAAATTTTTGAGTTTAGGTTTGAAAATAATTTTTCAAGGGAATTCAAAGATTGATTACTTGTAAAATCTCCATCTTGTAATGACATTGCAGTAAGTGCAAGTTTATCTGAAATTAATTCAAGATCAGATGAAATATGAAGAGAAATTCTATTTACATGCTCTTTCTCCCTATCAAATGCACTTGTAGTAAATTCTTGTCGAATATTATTTTCAGTTTCATTTAGAATATAGGTAATAGAGAAAAATAAAATACCCATTAAAAAACTGGTGATCAAAATAATACACAAAATTCTCTTGTTAAAAATAGGATTATTCAATAATGAGAATTTTTTGTAGTAGAATTTATACGAATAGATGTTTAATTGGGACAAAAATTATTTCCATTTACAAACCACGTGGATTCAGCCACCTTTTTAGTGGTCAAAATGAGATACAGACACCAAAGAAGTCGTAGTTCTAGTTTGGGTTTTGTGATCAACCATGATCTCTTAATCCAACAGATTCATCAAACACCAATGAGGCCAAGTGTGATCATAATTGATGACGATGTAGATTTGGCATGCGTACTATCAGAATTTTTTACACTCAGATCGATTAATGTTTTAGCTATTGGACATAATGGGAAAGAAGCAGTAAAACTGTACAAGAAATATTCTCCAGATGTTGTGGTGATGGATTATCTAATGCCTGATTATGACGGATTGTATGGGCTTAGAAATATCAAAAAAACAAATGCGGATGCCAAAGTAATCATGCATACTGGCAGTGCAAATGCAGGATTATTTAACAAATTTGAAGAATTAGGTGTTTTTACAATATTTCAAAAACCACAGAATTTGAAAAAGTTGGTTGAAATTATTAATAAAATTCCATTGAGTAATACCATTCAATCAAATAAAGTTAGAATACATTAAAAAGGAAACATGGCATACATGAGAATATGGCTGTAAAAAATATCACAGTTTTAGGATCAGGAGTAATGGGACACGGGATTGCTCAAGTTTCAGCAACTGCAGGATATAATGTAGTTTTACGAGATATCAAAATAGAATTTTTAGATAAAGCAATGGAGAAAATAAAATGGAGTTTAGACAAGCTAGTTTCAAAAGAGAAAATATCCAAAGAAGAAGGAGATGCAATTTTTTCAAGAATCATACCAATAGTTGATTTGAATGATGCAGTAAAAAATGCAGAATTAGTAATCGAAGTGGTTCCAGAAATTATGGATTTAAAGAAAAAAGTCTACGAAGAATTAGATAAAGCAGCTGCACCAAATGTCATATTTGCATCAAACACAAGTACATTGCCAATTACAGAAATTGCAAACACCACATCAAGACCAGATAAATTTATTGGAATTCATTTTTTCAATCCACCACAATTAATGAAGCTAGTAGAAGTAATTCCAGGAGAGAAAACAAATCAGCAAGTTACAGATTTGACTCTAGAATATGTAAAATCAGTAAACAAACAAGCAGTTGTATGTAGAAAAGATGTTCCAGGATTTATCATTAATAGATTATTCATTCCAATGGTTCACGAAGCATGTTTTCTTAAAGATCGAACTGGTGCAACATTAGAAGAAATTGATTCTGCTGTAAAATTCAATCTAGGATTCCCTATGGGAATATTTGAGTTGGCAGATTTTACAGGAATGGATGTAATTCACAAAGCAACCACAGAGATGTATCTACGTGATAAAAAAGTAATCAATCCACATCCATTAGTTGAAAAAATGTTTGATGAGAAAAAATTGGGGCAAAAATCTGGTGAAGGATACTACAAATATTCAGATGATAAATATGAGCGAGTATCACTTTCAGAAGAACTAGCTGCCAAATGCAATCCAATTCAACTAGTTGCAAACATCCTAAACAATGCAGCATGGCTCATTACAAATGGAGCAAGTGACATTGAAGAAATTGAAAAAGCAGCAAAATTAGGACTAGGTTTGAAAAAACCATTATTTGAAACAGCTAAAGAAATAGGAATAAAGAAAATCATAGATGAATTAAATAAATTGGCAGATGAGCATGGTGAATTTTACAAACCAGACCCACTACTGATGTCAATGCAGTAATTAATCGAAGACAAACAAATTGAAATTAAGAATTTATGAGCTTTTAAGACAGATAAATTTATGATTGTTATAAATAATACAAAAAGAGTAGATTGACATGTTATATGACAAGGAAATAATGGAAGAATTAATCACCTTGTCTGTAGAACATGCACTTCTTAAAATGGGAACTCCAGAATTAGAACTTGTCCAATCCAGACTCAAAAACAAATACAATTGTGAAATTTCAGATTGTTTCCAACATCCAGAATATCTTAAAAAAATTCTAAAAGATGTTTTTGGAGATGCTTATCAAGACATTCTAAAATCAATTGATGAAAGACTACAGAAATCAAGTATGGATAAGCCAATTGAGCAATTTCTAACTATTATGGATGAGTCTTGAAAACACGTTTTGAATCTCTAGAAAACAAAAATGTTTTAATTTTATCATTAATTGGAGTTGTAATCATATTCGTTATTGGAAATATCTTAAATCAAGACGAATACCCAATCATTGAAGATATTTATCCAGTAGATTTGCTTTTTATCATCACACCAATCACAGTGATTTTCTTAGGAACAATATTGGTTTTAAGATATGGAATTCATGGGGACCATGGCATTGCATGGATTTTGTTCACATTAGCCTTTTCTTGTTGGTTTATTGCAGAAGGCACATTTGATTATGAAGTGGAATACTCCTTAGAGAATATTTCATCATTTACTGCAGATATTTTTTGGATTTCAGGATATCCACTATTTTTGGGATTTACAATTTTGTATTTAAAACCTAGAAAGAAAATTATTACAAAAAAAATTATCCTTTATTCGTCTATAGCAAGTTTGACATTACTCATCCCAACCATCTACTTGGCAGTAGATACAGAGGAAATTAAATCACTAAATGATATTGAAATATTTCTATTTGTAATGTATCCAATTTTAAATGCAATTATTTTAGTGCCAGCAATAATTGCTACAGCATTATTTTTTAAAGGTGAAGTAAATTTACTTTGGACAATGATAATGTTTGGAACAATTTTTTTACTGATGGCAGATACAAGTTATCTAATTTTTCTAGCTGAAGAAGATTACTACCCAGGACATCCTTTGGACATTTTGTACATTTGGTCATACATTTTCTATGCATTTGGGGCACATAGTCACATCAAATTATACAAAAAAGATACACCCAAATTATGAATTAATTAAATTCAAAATTGTTTTTACTGCTTCTTGAGGAGTATCAGCCCCAATAATTTTTATGTTTTTTCGATGATCAATATATCCATCAATGTAGGATTCAACAGAGCCTCCCAAATTTCTAATTGCAACCATTGGTTTTTTGAACATGTATGATGCACAAGTCTCAGATAAAGTACCAGAACCACCACCGACAATAATTACACCATCAGCACTTAGTGCATTCAGATAGTCCCGTGTAAGACCCATCCCAGTTGGGATAACAACATCGCAGAACTCATTTGCAACTGTAGCATCATCTTGAGGAATTATTCCAATAGTTAATCCATCAGCATCATGTGCACCATGAGACGCAGCATACATCACTCCACCCAATCCACCAGTAATTAGTACAGAGTCAGATTTTGCAATCTCTACTCCAATATCATATGCAATTTTTTCATGTTTTGGAGTACATCCATTAGTATTATTTCCAATAACTAAGATTTGACGTTTTTTTGTCATGTTAATTATAGAAAAAATGGTTTGAAATAGCTTTCCAAATTTTAGAATGAAAAATTAATAATTAAAAAATTGTATGATAAAATCATAATTGAGCCAATGGCAGTTAGTAAAAATGCCCAACTACCATTAGTGTTAGTCTGCAATATAATATAGTTGAAAATAGTATAAGGATCTTTGTCATTTCAAGATAAAAAACACATTGAAATTTCAAAATGAAATTAATACACAGAAAATATTTTTAAAAAGTTAAATTAAAAAACAGAGGGCAAACTAACCTCTGCCTTTTAGTAAAAGTCGCAGACTTAATTCAGATTAAAACAAATTAGTAAATAGTACTATGGCAGTTTATTTTGAACAAACTCAAATGATGCATGTTTACATAGATCAAACAACAATACATTACTTTATTCACCTTACAGTATTTGCTGATATCAGTTACAAAAATAACTGAGATTAAGCAAGAAGGGCTGTCGTCAAAGTCTGCATCAGAATTGACCTTAAGCCCTAGACCTATTTTATCAAAAAGAAATTATGTCAATTTATGCCCAAAATCACATTCAAAAGAAAATCACAAATGCCACACACATCAATTTTTTGAGAAAAAGTGATCTCATTTTCAAGAGAAAAAGATATTAGTAAAAAATTCAATGTATTATTATGAAAAATCGTTCAATGCCAGTATGTTTTACTGACAAACAATACAAAATGATCGAAGAGTTTGCAAAAAGAAACGGTATGCTCAATGCAAGTCAAGCTCTTGAGAAAATTTTAAACAAATAAGGATATTTTTTGTTATTTTTATTTTATTTACATTTATAGAATATACCATATCAAAAAAATCACAGAAATGGGATTATTTAGTAAAAAGATAGTAAATTGTGCAGTATGCAATAAAGAATTATCACATAAACATAAACCAAAAAAAGAATGGAACATCAAGGGTTCGCTTTGTGGTGATTGTCATTTTGATAAATCAAAAGAATACTATGAAGGTAAAGTTCGACAACCATGTATAGAATGTAAAAAAACTCAGAAAATTACTGATTTGTGGGAACCAAGATGGCAGTGGGACATGGAAGGATTGTTGTGTAAAACATGTTTTGATAAAAAAGAAGAGAATTTTGGTAAAAAGAAAAATTTCTGTGCATTATGTGGAGGTAAAATGGGGTTGATCAGATATAATGCAAAAGGACATTGGAAGGTAGAAGGTCAACTTTGCAGAAAATGCTGGGACGGAAAGAAAGCAGAGTTTGGATAAAGTGGGATTTTTTAAAAAAAGTACATGCAATGTTTGTAACAAAAAATTTTCAAAAGAAGAAGAATTAATGAATCATAAAGAAATCACACACGGTAAAGATTTGAAGTATGATTGTAAAGAATGTGGGAAATATTTCTCAAATATGGAAGATATGAGAACTCATTTACAAAAACAACACAGTTACAAAAAGGACAGATAATTTAGATTGCTTTTACTGTTTTAACAACAGGAGGTCTATCTTTGGTAAATACTCTAAAACCACAAATACATTTGATTTCAGGTAATCTAGATAATTCAGTATTTGAAACACTAGTTCCACATCTAAGACAAGAATAATTTACATCAAAGGTCTCAACAGGAGTTTCTTCTACTTCATCAAAGTTTTCTTCAACCATGTTTATCATCAAAATTTCTATAATTTAAGGATACCAGATTATGTTAAAGATAATTCAATATAGACGTCATCAGGAATTTTTAGTCTCATTAATTGTCTAATTGCTTTATCATCTGCATTGATATTGATAATTCTTCTATGCATTTTCATCTCCCATTTTTCATATGTTTCAGTACCACTACCACAAGGAGATTTTCTTGTTGCAACATGTAATCGTTTTACAGGAAGTGGAGTTGGGCCTTTAACTTTAACACCAGTTTTTTTACCGATGCCCATAATTTCACCACAAACACCATCTAACTTTGGCAAACTTACTGATGTGAGTTTGACACGGGCGGTTTGAGTCATAAAATTCGCCTAAGGTTTGTAAGCTTCAGTAATTTCCTTAACAATTCCTGCTGCAATAGTTGCACCCATATCTCTGAGTGCAAATCTACCCATCTCAGGGAATTCTTGGAAAGTTTCAATACAAGTTGGTCTCACCGGTCTAATTTTGACAATTGCGGAATCGCCAACTTTGAGGAACTTTGGATTTTCTTCCTCAACTGCACCAGTTGCAGGATTAATCTTTTGGAGAAATTCTGTAACAGTTGCTGCTACTTGGGTAGTGTGTGCGTGCATTACTGGAGTATATCCAGGAGCAATTGCTGTTGGATGGTGAATAACTATAATTTGTGCTTTGAATTCTTTTGCAACATTTGGAGGGGCATCAGGAGTTCCAAGTACATCACCTCTTTTGATGTCTTTCTTTTCAACACCTCTGAGGTTAAAACCAATGTTGTCACCTGCTTCTGCAGATGGCATTTCAGTATGGTGTGTTTCAATAGATTTGATTTCACCAGGAGCGCCAGAAGGCATGACAACAATTTTATCACCTGCTTTCATCACTCCAGTTTCAACTCTACCTACAGGTACAGTACCTACACCAGTAATTGTGTAAACATCTTGAATTGGAACACGTAGTGGTTTACCAATTGGTTTTTCTTGAACAGTAAAGTCATCAAATGCTTCAAGTAGTGTTTTACCAGAATACCATGGCATGTTTTCTGTTTTCTTTACCAAGTTGTCTCCTTTCCATCCAGAAACTGGAATAAATGGAACACTATCTACTTTGTAACCAACAGAACGAACTAATTTTTCGCCTTTCTCTTTGGCTGCTTTGAATGCGTCTTCTTTGTATTCAACAGCATCCATTTTGTTAATTGCGACAATTAATTGTCCTACACCAAGTGTTTTAAGCAAAAATGCGTGTTCTCTTGCTTGTCCACCTGCTGCAATTGCAGTATCTGTTTCACCTTCTTTAGCTGAAAGTACTAGAATGGCTGCATCTGCTTCAGAAGCACCAGTAATCATGTTTTTAATAAAGTCCCTGTGTCCAGGAGCGTCAATTAATGTAAAGAAGTATTTACTTGATTCAAACTTTTGGAAAGCAAGATCAATTGTAATTCCTCTTTCTCTTTCATCTTTAATATTATCCATTACCCAAGCATACTTGAAAGTATCACCTTTTCCGGTCTTCTCGGATTCGGCTCCGTGTGCTGCAATAGTTCTCTCATCTACAACACCAAGATCCATTAAGAAATGACCCATAGTTGTTGATTTTCCATTATCAATATGACCTGTAACAATCATGTTTAGGTGGGGTTTGTCTGCCATATGACACCAGCCATCAAAGGGATTTATAACAGTTTAGAAATTTTTGAAAAAAAAATAGCTTTTCTTGAATTTTTTTTAGATCAAAATATTTTCTAAAAGCACATAAATCATGGAATGTTTTGATCGAAAATATGAAAATTACAGTTTCAGTTATCAAAGCAGATGTTGGCGGAGTAGGAGGACATACAAAACCAAGTGATGCATTAATTCAAGCAATCAGAGACGTAGTAAAAGAAAGATCAGAATTACTAATTGATTATTACATCGGATATTGTGGAGATGATACTCACATTGTAATGTCTCACACCCACGGTGTAGATAATGAACAAATTCACAAAATGGCATGGGATGCATTTATGGCAGGAACCAAAGTCGCAAAAGAAGAAGGATTGTATGGTGCAGGTCAAGACTTGTTAAAAGATTCTTTTTCAGGAAATGTAAAAGGAATGGGTCCAGGTGTTGCAGAAATGGAGTTTGAAGAAAGACCAAATGAAGCTTTTACAGTTTTTGCAGCTGACAAAACAGAGCCAGGAGCATTCAACTATCCAATTTATAGAATGTTTGTAGATTCACTAAGTAACACAGGGTTGATTGTAAACAACAACCTTGCAAATGGTGTGATAATGAACATCATGGATGTAGAAAAAGGCAAGGTGGCATCATTAGAATTATGGCAAGACAAACCAACAATCGAGGCTGCATTGATGTATCCAGGAAGATATGTAGTTGACACTGTAACTACAAAAGATGGGCAACCAATTCTTGCAGCATCAACTGATAGATTACACAATATTGCAGGAACATATGTTGGAAAAGATGATCCAATATGTGTTGTAAGAACTCAAAAATTATTCCCAGCAACTGAAGAAGTCGGCAGTGTGTTTAACAATCCTCACTATGTTGCAGGAAATACAAGAGGAAGTCACAATATGCCATTAATGCCTGTAAAACTAAATTCTGCAGCGACAATTAATTTCTGTATTCCAATTGTTGAAGCACTAGTGTTTAGTATGCACAACGGTAAATTTACAGGTCCATTTGATGGATTCTCAACACCAGATTGGGATTACATCAGAGAAATTGCAACAAAGAAAGCAATGGCAATTAGAAGTCAAGGATTCATTCATCCAGCAACACTAGTTCCATCAGAATTAGAGTATGCCGAAGGATACAAAGCAAGAATGAGTGTCTTGGAAGAAAAAATGAAACCAATAGAAGGATCTACAGATTCTGGGGAAAAGAAAGAAAATTACGAAGATCCAGACTAGTCATTTCAAACAACAAAATTCTAAGAAATAGTTAAATCAAAAAAGAGCATACACATTTCATGAATGTTTTTCAAATTTTATTTGATTGGAAAACATACATCATCACAGCACTAGCAGTTATTTCGTTTTCAAATTTTATGGTGGTGTTATTTGGACAAACTATACCAGGGGTAATCATGACATTTTTCAAAGTGGCAGGAGAATATGTCGTATTAGGATCTGTTTTCATATTTGCATTTGCCTGGCTCTTAAAAGCAAGACCTCACAATCGCCCAAAGCAATACTCTGTTCGAGTTTTTGATGTTTTTGGAAAGGCTAGTCAAATTGATGGAATTAGAACTGAATTTAAAACTCATGATGTTGCATGGAGTTTTATGAAACAATACAAAAAACAATACCCACTATACAATTTTGCACTAGTGTCAGATCTTCCAAAGTCAGACAAGCCAACGATTTTTAGATACATCTAGATTCAGACTTTTATTCAGGATCATGTAGAGGATTAGAATGGAGTTTTCTATTTTAGCTGATTCATTTAACAAAATGGAATCAACTAGAAAAAGATTAGAATTAACACAGTATTTAGTAGAACTATTTGAAAAAACACCACATGAAATAATTTCAAAAATTGTATACCTACTACAAGGAAAACTCAGACCAGACTTTGAAGGAATAGAATTAGGAGTGGCTGAACGATTAGCAATAGGTGCAATTGCAAAATCAGCTGGGACAGATGAGGCAATAAAAAAAATTGAAAAAGAATACAAAAAAAGTGGAGACTTGGGCCATGCAGCTTCTGTAATTTTAGAACAAAAAGAACAAACTACATTCATGGTTCAAGATATTACAGTAGAGCGAGTGTATGATACTTTATTCACCATTGCAAAATTAGAAGGAATGAAAACACAAAACAGGAAAATGGTTCACATTGCAGGATTGTTAAATGATGCAACACCAATAGAGGCAAAATTTATTCTAAAACTATTACTTGGAACTTTGAGGCTAGGAGTAGCTGAAAATACAGTAATGGATGCATTAGCTATTGCATTTTCAGGAGATAAAGAAAATAGAAAAAGTTTGCAGCATGCATACAATGTATCAAGTGATTTAGGAAAAGTTGCTGAAACTGTAGCCACTAAAGGCATTAACGGAATCAAAGAATTTGAAATTATTTTATTTAATCCCATCAGACCAATGCTGGCAGACAGAGTAAAAAGTGAAGAAGAAGCTGCAGCAAAATTTGGGAATGAATTTGCAGCAGAATACAAACTAGATGGAGAAAGAGTTCAACTTCACATCGAAGGAGACAAAGTGATTTTATTCTCAAGAAGTCTTGAAAATATTTCAAGTTACTATCCAGATATTATTGAAAAAATTCCAAAATCGATTCAAGCAGACAATGTAATCTTAGAGGCAGAAGCTGTGGCAGTTAAAGAAAGTACTGGAGAATTTCTACCATTTCAAGAATTAATGCATAGACGAAGAAAATACAAAATAGAAAAAGCAGTTACACAATACCCAATTACAGTTAATTTTTTTGATATTTTGTATTGTAATGGAAAAAGTTGCCTTGAATTAGATTACAAAAACAGAAGAGAAAGACTAGAAAAAATTGTTAAAGAAGATGATTTTGCAAAACACATCCCAATGACAATAGTAAAAAATGAAAATGAAGTTGAAGAGTTTTTTGAGAACAGCATCAATGCAGGAAGTGAAGGATTGATGTTAAAAATGCTAGATAAACCATATCAAGCGGGGTCTAGAGGAAGTCACTGGTTAAAACTAAAACGAGAATATCAAAATGAATTAGGAGATAGTTTAGATTTAGTAGTGATTGGAGGATACTTTGGAAAAGGTAGAAGAACAGGGAACTATGGAACACTACTTCTTGCAACATACGAAGAAGAAGAAGATACATTCACAAGTATTTGTAAAGTTGGAACTGGGTTTTCAGATGAGAGTTTAGATCAATTATATCAAATCCTACATCCCAAAGTTACAATTAAAAAAAATCCACGTATTGATAGTGAAATGGATGCAGATGTATGGTTTGAGCCTGAACTTGTGATTGAAGTTGTAGCGTCAGATATTACTCTAAGTCCAATTCACAAAGCAGCAAAAAACAAAATCAGAAAAGATACAGGTCTTGCTTTAAGATTTCCAAAATTTACTGGAAAAATAAGAGTGGAAAAAGCAGTTGAAGATGCATCAACAAATGATGAAGTGATCACACTATACAAGGGACAAAAAAAGATTGCACATGACAAAAATTTGATGTGATCATGCTCAAAAAACATCAAAAATCATAAAGGATTTAAATTACCTGAGAGTCGTTTGGCTTTTGTTATGTATAGCGGAGAACTTGAAGTTCAAGCAAAAAGAAAGGCTATAGCAGTTTTACAAGACGAAATTAACAGAATTCTAAATGCATCAAGAGAATTGGCAACACTACCAGATCTCATGATGAAAAAAGACAAAAAAGGAATCAAGGGAGCACTAGAATCAATTTCAAC
>Ga0114934_10001575_pt1 | contig 14817 bp, 10 predicted proteins | sample 4SBtaG_2_FD_99695 | JGI IMG/M metagenome (GOLD analysis project Ga0114934, IMG submission 99695) | Deep subsurface microbial communities from Kolumbo volcano to uncover new lineages of life (NeLLi) - 4SBTROV10_white metaG | ecosystem: Environmental > Aquatic > Marine > Volcanic ... | reverse complement strand
TGTTTTAATATCTGCTTTGATCGGCTGGTTCAGTGCACAATTTATAAAGATTATTATTATGCTTATAAAAATTAAAAAAATTGATTTAAAACTTTTATTTAGCACAGGAGGTATGCCAAGTGCCCATTCTTCTATGGTAACGGCTCTCGCTGTTGCTGTAGGATTTCAAGAGGGATTTGGATCTGCCTTGTTCGCTGTTTCTGCTGTATTTGCTTCTGTAATTATGTTTGATGCTCAAGGTGTACGAAAAGCTGCAGGTGAACAAGCTAAAATTGTTAATAAGATTTTAGACGAATTATTTAATAATCATCATCTGTCTAATGTGAAATTGAAAGAGTTGTTGGGGCATACCAGATTTGAAGTTTTAGTCGGATTGATATTAGGGTTTCTTATTGCATTTGGTATGCATTATTTTTAAATTAAATATTGTAATTAAATAATTATAAATTTGCTTTTTATTCTTTTTTTTGTTATCATTTCTTTATGAAACTAATAAAGTTTTTATTTATATTGTATTTAGGACTTTTGCCACTTCATGCTGAATACTCTTTATCTGAATACAAAGCAGCAATTAAAACTAATCCTGATAATTATAAAATTTATAATCAATTAGGTTTATATTATATACAATTGAAAGATTTTACAAATGCTAAGGTGGCTTTAGAAAAATCTGTCAAGATTAAACGAGACTATGGTTTGGGATACTATAACTTAGGTGTTTTGCTTTTGAATCAAGGGCATTACAATGAGTCTACAGAAAATTTTATTAAATCTTTAATTTTTAATACAAATAATTATCAAAGTTATATAAATTTAGCTAATATCTATAACATCCGTAATGACTTGGCATTATCAAAAAAATATTACCTAAAAGCCATTGTTTTTAGAACTAATGATGCGGATTTGTATAATAATTTAGGCATAATAGCGCTCAATAAGAAAAATTATGGGGAAGCTGAATCCTATCTGCAGAAAGCTTATGCTATAAAAAAGTCCGACAGCGATATCAAATTTAACCTTGCAACTGCTTATTATTATGAAAAAAAACACGCTAAAATTCAAGAATTATATCCTTATACTGAGCCTTCTAATAAATACTATCATCTTATTATAGAAATGTTAAATAATTAGTGCATTTATGCCGATAAAAAATATAGTGAAATATTTTTTTAAAGGTATACTATATTTATGAAAAACATAATATTTAATATTTTAAAATATATATTTTTTGTGCTTTTGCTTGTGTTTTTGTTAGGATATTTGTCTATTAATGAAAAATTACCCGCTTTGTTTTCTGATGATATGGCCTCTCAAATGAAAGAAATTTCTGTGGTAGTGTGGAATGCTGTTTCAGGAAACAAAAAAGTTGAAACTGAAAAATCTATTGAGTCCGTTTATTATAAAAAAAGGGCTATTGGTTATGAGATTTTTGATTTTCTTTTTCTTAATAATCGTTATCATATTATAAAACAGCAGGGGCAATTGCATTCTGAGAAGGCTAAACAGTGGTTGGGAGAATATGAAAGAATTTTAGCTTCGCTTCAATCTTCTTCTGAATATGCCAATTTTGTAAGACAACCGAAATCAGAATTAACAAGATACGAATTGAAATCTTTTATTGATAAATTGCTTGAAGAAGAGAAGGATTTAATTGGTGTGGATATCTATGCACAAAATATGACCAGATTATTGAAATTAGAGAAAGAGACTATGTTTCCCTTGCAGCGAACAGATATCCTGAATAGTGATTTAACTTTGCTAGTTAAACAATTTGAAAATCAATCACAATTCAATATTGTTTTGAACGCAGGAAGTTCATATTTACGCTTTGTTTATTCTCCTAAAATTTTTAATTTTCTTTCTACCTCAGATGAATTTAAAAACTTTTTTCTTGTATTAGATAATAGAAATAAATTAACCTATTCATCCTCAGATAAGTTTCCACCTTATACTCTTGCTGAATTAAGAACAGAGATTCTTAAAAACAAGATGCCTTTTTCTATTCAATTTAATGGGCAAAATTATAAAATTTTTTATAGCAATTTGTTTAATGATTTTAGATCTATTTATTTATATCAGCGTGTTCCTCTCATTCAGATTATTTTAAATGTTTTTATATATCTTTTAATTTTGTTTTTGTTGTTTGTAATACTTTTCTTGATACAATATCTTTATAAACAGATTTATTTAAAAATAAAACAAAAGCGTATTGATAAAGAAGATTTAATGACAGGAATGATGTCTGAAATGGCGAATACACTAAAAACAACTGCTGAATTAACAGAGAAAGTTATGGAGGATTCAAAAGAAAATATTGAAATGGTAAATAAAACTATAGAAAAAGCGAATTCTCTTCCAGAGGAAGAAATCTCATCAGGATCAAATGAATGGAAAGTTTTGGAAGATTAAAATATATTATACTTTTCTTGCTTCTTTTTTGTAGCTCAGTATTAGTAGGTCAGGAAACTGGAGGGTCATTACCTTCTCTTATGGGCTTTGGTGTAGGTGGCCAGGCTAATTCTTTAGGAAACAGTTTTGTGGCTATTGCTGATGACCCTACAGCTATTTATTGGAATCCTGCAGGGCTTGAACAAATTAGACAAAGGGAAATTTCTTTACAGTTTCTTAATAATTTTATTAGCAGTTTGAATATTATCCATACAGCTTATGTCCATCCTATGGCTGGGAATAATTCAATTGGTTTATCTTTGTTTTATTTTTCGATTTCAGATTTAGTAAAGTATGGAACATCAAAAGATAAATTAGGTAGTTTCAATTCGAAGCAATATCTTTTGTCTTTTGCTTATAGTCGTTCTTTCGCGAAAAAATATTATTTAGGTGCTACTGCGAAATTGTTGAGTCAGAATATTAATGATATTAATGCGAATACAGTAGATTTAGATATTGGGGCACTGATAAAACCTATACCTATGCTTTCCATTGGATTAAATGTTAAAAATGTGCTGCCCCTTTCTTACTCTTTTGAAGAAATAAAATCTGATATTCCTCTAAATATTTTTATGGGATTTAAGCTAAGTTTTTTGAAGAATAAATTCTTTTTAACAGGTGATGTCAATAAGATTATTCTTTCAGATTTTAATGCTTCAACAATCAACTGGGGTGCAGGCATAGGGTATAATGTTTTTGATTATTTAAGACTAATGGCAGGGATACATAATATGAATTTCAGCGCTGGTATTGGCGCTATGGTAAAAGATATGCAAATTTATACCAGTTTTATGCAAAATTCTTTCAATAATGGGGATTTTCAAATTTCCCTTCTTTATAAATTAAAAGATACAGGTTCCACAAAGAAAGAATTAGATTATTTTTATAGAGGAACTGTGCTGTATAATAATCATGATTACAGAAATGCGATTAAATATTTTGAGAAGGTTTTAGAAGTTCGTAATGATCCTACTGCCCAATATTATCTTGATAATGCCAAAAAATATATGCAGTCTGAAGAATGGATTTCAGATGAAGAGAAACAATTAATTAAATATAATTTAAAAAGAGCTAAGAAATTTGAAGATAAAAAAGATATAGGCGAAGCCATACAGGCTTATAGAGATGTTTTGAATGTAAATTCTGAAAATGAAGATGCTCTCAAAAATATTGAGCGATTAAAAAAAGAAGTTGCAGCCAATGTTAGAACTTTGTATAATGAAGGTTTGGCTTATTATAAAATGAAAAAATACAAAGAGGCTCTTAATAAATCTAAAGAAGCTTTGTCCCTTGATCCAGAACACAAACCATCAGTTTCTTTAAAAGAAAAGTGTGAAGCTGTTTTAAAAGACATATTGGCAGAAGAGCAAAAACAAGAGCAACAAGTAATTGAAGCCAAAACTTTATTTAGAGAAGGGTTAAATAACTTTAAAGCAGAGAAGTGGGCTGAGGCTATTGCAAATTTTCAAAAATCCTTGGATATCGTCGGTGATGATACGGATACTATAGAATATTTACAGAAGGCGCGAAATAATTTAAAAGCTAGCCGTTCTGCAGATGATAGAAAAAAAGATGCTGAACACTATTTTAAAAATGGTATGGCCTTTTATCAAAGTAAAAAATTAAAAAAAGCTATAACGGAATTTGAAAAAGCTGTCAACACTTATCCTGATTATAAAGAAGCTGAACAATATCTCGAACAAGTTCAAGCAGAATATAATGCTATGATTAATGACCCATTAGAACAGGGTAAAACGTATTTAAGAGAAAATAAATTAGGTGATGCCATTGCTAGTTTTGAGAAAGTTTTAAAAATTGATTCGGATAATAGCATAGCAAAAGAATACTTGACAAAAGCAAAAAGTATGATTAAAGATGCTATTGTGCTTTATAACCAACAAGGTGATAAATTGTATAAAGAGAGTAAATATCCAGAAGCTTTACAGTCATATAGACAAACATTATTAATTAGTCCTAATAATTCTGCAGCACAAGCAGGTGTTAAAAAAAGTCGTAGCAAGTTAAAAGAAAGAATCGATAAAATTTTTGATGTTGCTATGGAACAATATAATAAAAAAGAGTATAGAAAGGCAATTCAAAATTTCGGTAAAGTTTTGAAATTAGATCCAGATCACCAAACTGCTAAGGATTTTTTAGAAAAATCTCAAAAATTGTTTGAGAAAAATAAAGTGGTTATTATACAGAGAGAAAATTATAATAATGGAGAAGATTACTTCCGCAACAGAAATTTCAGTAGAGCAAAAGATTTTTTTCAGAAAGTGATAGATATTAATGATAAAAATGCAATGGCAAAGAAAGCCATAGATTATATAAAGCGTTGTAATGTAGAATTAGACAAAACAAAATCTGAAGAAGAAATTGCTAAAAAATTTACTCAAGGAATTATGGCCTTTAAAAATAGAAAATATGATGATGCTATTCAAATATGGGAAGAAATTAAAAAATTAGATCCTGAAAATAAATTTGTAGATAAGTATATTGAATATGCGAAGAGGGCTCAAGCTGAGAGAGGAAATAAAAATTATCAAGATGGTTTGACTGCCTACAAAAAAGGTGATTATCTGAAAGCTCAGGATTTCTTTAAAAAAGCTTTAGAAGTGAATCCCAATCTTAAAAAAGCTAAGATGTATTTAAGTAAGGTTAACACTTATATTGCCACTGAAGTGGAGAAAAAAAGAATTGAGGGAAATACTTATTTTAAAGCAGATAACTATGATGGTGCTTTGCAGGATTATCAGTCTATTTTAACCTATGAACCGGATAATGATGAAATCAAAGATAAGGTTGCCTTAACTAAAAAAATACTCGATAAGTATAATAAGGGTGTTGATAATTTTGATAGTAAAAAGTATGCTGATGCGATTGATTATTTTAAACAAATGGCTGATTTAAATCCATCTAGTGCTATTGCTGAAAAATTTATGAAGCGAGCTACACAAGAAGGGAAAAAACAAGTGAAAGTTTGGTTTTCTCAAGGTTTGGAATTTATGCAAAATAACGAACTTCGTAGAGCAAAAAACCGTTTTGGTTCAGTATTACGAGCTGATCCGAATAATAGTGAAGCTAAGAGTAAATTAAAAGAAGTGGAAAAAATGATTACTGTTGCCTTAAAATCAGCTTATAGTACTGGCCTGTCTGCTTATAACAAAAAACAATATTCTAAAGCTATCCGTGCTTTTAATCAAGTTTTAGCTTTACAAGATCCTTATAAAGATGCTTTTGCTCTTAAACAAAAATCTTTGAGATACAATGACAAATCTAGAGCTGAGGCAGCCAAGAAAAAGAAAGCTAAGGCACAAGAATACATGGCAGATGGGATTAAATTGTACAGAGATGATAAATTAAAAGATGCTATAAAGAGTTGGGAGAAAGTGCTTAATTTATTTCCAAATGATGCTCAAGCTAAAAAATATATAGCGCGTGCTAAATACAAGTTGCAACAGTTAAACAAATGATGAAAAAAGTTTTTTTCTTTTTTATTTTAATTAGTGTTTTTCTTCTTATTGTACTTGGATTTAATTATATAAAGGCAGCAGATTCAGGTGCTTATATTAAAAAAGAATTATCTAGTCGTTTTGTAAAAAAAATAGTCATTGATGGAAACCAAATTTATATTGGTACTGCTTACAAGTTAAATATTTTGAATATCTCTGACAAGAGTTTCAAAGTTGTTAAAGTAATGAAAGAAAATACTTTGCCAGATACATATATCACTGCCATAGCCTATGATAGTGAAAATATCTGGGTTGGAACTCCTGCTGGATTAGCACGGGTTAATAAAAAAACATATCAAGTCCAAATTTATAAAAAAATTAACTATTATATTACAGATTTGCTTGTTGATGGTGACCAATTATGGGTTGCTACAAAACAGTGGGGTATTAATACTTTAGATATTAAAACAGGGCTATGGAATAATTATTCTATCTTGCAGGGACTTGCTGATAATAAAGTGAATTGTTTAGCTATTGATGGGCAATATATTTGGGCTGGAACAGAAAGTGGTTTGAGTGTTTATGATAAAAGTATTGATTTTTGGAAAACCTATACTGTGGCAGACGGCTTGGCTTTTCCTAAGATAACTAGTTTAGCTGTGGACGGTGAATATGTTTGGATTGGGACTATGGGTGGCGGATTGTCGAGACTGAATAAATTAGATGACACTTTCTTGACTTATACTTCTGATCAGGGACTTATTGATGAAAATATTCAGACTTTGACTTTAGATGGGACAATTTTATGGATTGGTACTTTTTCTGGTTTGAATAAATATGATAAAGGAAAGAATAAATGGGAATCTTTTTCTACAACTACTGGATTACCAGAAGATTCTGTTAGTACAATAGCAGTTAATGGAAATTTTCTCTGGGTTGGAACAGACGGTGGCGGAATTGTTAAGATGGATAAGATTTTGCCAGAAGCCTTTATTAGTCCTTTATCGCATTATTCTTCACCTAACATGTTTGAAATTATTGGGACATCTTATAGCTATCAGAACCTCAGCAAGATTGCTTTGGATTTTAGATCTGAAATTTTAAATGAATATTCTAAAAAAGGAATTACCCTAAATAAAACAATAAAAGTGCTTAATGGACAATTAGGAACTATCAAAGTTCAGAATCTTATGAATGGAACGTATTATCTTCGTCTTACTGTTGAAGATAAAAGTGGTAATAAAAATGTGTCCTATATGCCTTTTATTGTGGATACTCTTGATCCTTCTATTAGTGTGGATGAACTTCCTCACGCTCTTAAAACTGCAGATATTGTAGTTTCTGGACATTACAACGAAGATAATCTCATTCGTGTAACTGTAAAAGCTGGACAGGATATTGTGCCAGCTCAAATTAATCGAATTGCTCATACTTTTTCTGCGAATATTGTTTTAAGATCTGGACTCAATAAACTAATTATTCAGGCAGATGATATTGCTGGCAGAAAAAAAATTGTAGAACAGGATCTTATTTATGATACAGACTCTCCCTTGTTTGCTATGGCCAAGTCTTATTCCTCTCCTAATCCTGATTTTGTGATTCCTGGAAAAGTTAAAGATTTTGCTATTAAAAAAGTATATTTGCGTGAAAAAGATACTAATGTTATTGTTGAACCTTCAAAAGAAGAAGCCTACACTTATCTTTTCCCTACAAAAGTGAGTTTGAAACAGGGAAAAAATAAATTTACCTTTGATGCTTATGACTATGTTGGTAATAAAACTTCACAGGAAGTCATGGTAGAATTTGCTTCAGGTCATCCTGTTGTGACTATTGATAAATCTAAGCTAAAGGTTGCAAAATCAGAATATGTTTTAAAGGGAACTTATTCTGGTAATGTTAAAGATATAATAATAACTCCAGGTGATATTAAAGCTTCTGTGGATAAAACTAAAAAAACTTTTTCTGCTAAAATTAGTCTTCAAGAAAGAGAAAATGTTTTAACAGCCACGATTTATACAAAAGATCAAGGGAAAAATTTTGATATTGCTAAAATTATTTATAGTTCTTCAGAATCTAAATTTGCTCTTGATAAATTTAATAACTATACATCACAAAAAAAAGTGCTTCTTACAGGGACTTTTACTGAACCAAAACTAAAAAGTATTATTTTAAATCCAGGAAAAATTAGAGCTTCTGTAGATTTTCAGAATAAAACTTTTCAAGTTTATGCTCCAATTAAAAGAATAAAAAATAATTTTACTTTGACAATGTTGGATTCTGATAATGTGAAATCAGAGAAAAAGTTTGTTATTGTAAAAGATGATAACAGCCCAGAAATAAAACTTGATGATATTCCTGCAGTCGTAAATGTGGATAAAGTTACAATAAGTGGCTCTTACAAAGAAGCACATTTAGATAAAATAAATATTAATAATACGCCTGCTAATTTGAACAAAGAAAAAAATAGTTTTTCTTTAGTCGTCTCTCTTACACCAGGAAAAAATGATATTTTGATTTCAGCTGTTGATAAAGCTTTGAATGAAACAATTAAAAACATAACTGTTAAATTCATCCCTCAATTTGCTTCGGCTAAAGAACAAGTTTCTACTAATGAGTCGCTTTCTGGAGTTTCAGATGCAGAAGTTTTAAAATTAAAACAAGAAATCGCAAGATTGCAAAGACAAAGAGTGTATGTAAAAAAAGTTTCACCTACTGTATCAATGCCAAAATCTAAAGCCGTTTTTTTCGCTCCTTTTGATCGAAATTTGGGGGATTCCTTAGTTTCTATTTCTCGCAAATATCTCGGTAGTGATGCCTATTTGCCATTAGTTTCGGCTTTAAATGATAATGTAGATTATGCTTCTCTTTTGCATCGCAAATCCTTGTTGTTGCCTTCTAAGAAGATGATAGAATATTTAAATAGACATAATTCTTTTGCCCCTGATGTACAAATTGTCAATGCTTTAACCTTATCCTATAATAGATTGGCGAAACGAAAATTTAGTAAAGATGCTTATTTCCAATCTGTTTTAGAATATATAATTAATAATGAGTCTGCACTATCTTCAGCTGTTGAAAAATCATCATCTGTTTTGCGAATTGATGATTTTGCTTTAATTGTTGATAATAAAGATATTAATTTTGATTATTACAGAAAACTTAAAAAAAAGAAAAATTTAAAAAAAATTATTATAGGTAAAATTCAAAAAAGGATGATGGTGTTTTACATTCTATGAAAGAAAGTATAATAAAGAAAATTTTAGTTTTTAGTGTTTCTCTTTTTTTCTTGACTTTATTTTTTCCTCTGCTTTTTTTAAACAAATATAATCTACATCAATTACAGAAAGGTTCCATGGCTGTATCTTCTGAATTTAAAAAATATTTATCTCGCAGTCAAACAGTTGCGAATTTTATTTCAAGTGATCAAACTATTAAATCTAGTATTTTGCAATATTATGTAAATGAAAATATAAAAACATTGCAACAGCGGTTTAATAAATTGAAAGAACAGTATTCTACTGTGCGATTTATAGCAGTCTATAATAAACAAGGAAAGCTTTTTCTTTCTACTGACTACTTACAACAAAATAAAAGTTTAGGTATCAAGAATATTCTTAATTCTAAACAAAAGTTTAATGTAGAATATTTTTTAGATTTTAATCAATTCCTTTGTATCTCAAGGCGACCTCTGTATAATGCACTTAATATGAAAATTGGATATATTGTTATTGGGTTTTCTTTGCAAAGCCTTTGGGATAATCTTGGTGTTAGTAAGGATTTTATACTATTTTTATATCAGAATTCTAGAAAGATATTAGCCTACCCTTTTAACGTGCCAATTTATAGTATAGCCCAGCCCGAACCTCAAAAAAAATATACTTTGATTCGAATCAATAAAAACAAATATTATCAACATTTTATAGATATTGATAATAACGGATTTAAGATTAAAGTTTTATATCCGTATAAAAATAAAATTTTTATATTTATTTTTCTATTGAATATTTTTTTGTTTCTTTTTATTCTGGTTTTTTTAATATTTTTGCTAATGCAGAACAGGTGGGCAAAAAATGATGAAAAGATTAGAAAAAATACCGATGAGCTTTTAAAATATTCACAAAAAACTTTGCATAATGTTTCACGAGTGAAAGATACTTTAGATGATTTAAAGTATAAAAAAGAGCTTTTGAACAAAAGACTTGAAAAAGTGAAACATTTTTCTTTCGGAACTAAGGCCTCTTCAGAAGAATTTAAGATTATCGAACCAGAATAATCATTTTTTTATTTGAAATTGACTTTTTTATTAATTTATATTATTTTTTAAATAAATAAGGAGGCGATTTATGATCTGGAAAAGAATAGTTTTCTTTTTTGTTTTGATTATTTTTACAGCAAGACTTCAGGCAGTAAATTCTAATATACAGTATAAGCATGGTATAGGCGTGGCTGCAGGCTTTGTTACTGGCTACGGATTGTCTTATCGGTTTTTGAATAATAAAACAGCTTATCAAATTACTTTTGCTCCTTATGTTTCTGCTCAATTTTCTCTCATTAGTCTTGGTGTTGCAAGAATCCATACTATTTATGAAGCTGCTGACTTTGCAGATTTGCTCTATTATATTGGTGTGCAGGAGCATTATGACAGTTCGTGTCATGATGAGACGGGTAGAATGGTAGAAAAATATCGTATAAATCTAGGAGCTGGACCAGGAATTCGGTTTAAAATATCAAATCATGTCCGATTTGATATTATGTTTGGTTATGCCATATATAATACTATAGGGCAACCTAGTTCTGTGAATTTTACAGGTGAGACAGCTCTCTTTTATTATTTTTAGAAAGTTATTTAAATCTTTTTATATTTAAAATAGCAATATCATCTTCAAAAGTTTTTCTACTTCTTAATGTTTTGACATGCTTCACAATATTTTTAATTAGTTTTGACTCTGAGTCCTTTGAATTTTTTTTGACGAACTGCATAAGTTTTTCATTGTTAAAGGCTAAATTGTTTTGTTTGTCAAATATTTCTGTTAGTCCGTCAGTGTAAAATAATAGGTTGTCATTTTCTGTGAGAGATATTTGTTTGTTTTCATATTCATAGTTTTCCATAACCCCTATTGGTTTGCTAAAATAACCAAAAAAAGAAAATTTATTTTTTGGAGGATTAAAGAGAAGACTGTTGTGATGTCCAGCTACAGCATATTTCAAAGTATGTGTTTTTATATTAAGCATACAAAGAAAAACAGTGACAAAGTGGGAATCGGATAATTTTTCTTTAAAAAATTGGCGATTCAATTCTGTTAAAGTGCGACCTGGTGAAAAAGTCTTTTGTACAGAAATAATGTGAGGTAAGCTTTGTTGAATAAAGACAGTGAGCATGGCAGCGGATACTCCATGGCCTGACACATCGGAAATATAAAAATAAAAATTTTCTTCATCTATTTTTTTGATAGCAAAAAAATCCCCACCAATCAATTCAGACGGGATATAAACATAGGAATAATTGTATTGGGGAATCATATCAATATTATTAGTAAGAAGAGATTTCTGTATAAGTTTAGCACTTTCTAAATCAGTCATGAGCTGTTGATTAGTTTTTTTTATTTTTACAGTTCTTTCTTCTACTTTTTTTTCAAGGAGTCTTATATTTTCTTTGATTTTCCTTTGCAGATTTCTGCGTTCTGTGTAATCATTAAAAATAATGAGAAAATGCTTATCTTCAAAAAGCTCAAATGGTATGATTTTGGTAATAAAGAATTTTTTAATTTTTTTTCGTTTGTAGTATGTCAGGAATTCTAATTCTACTTCAAATACGGCATCAGTAATTTTGGCTTTTTTTATTTCCTTCAGTAGAAAGCAATTTTTTTCAAGAGTCGCTTTATCAATACAATGCAGTACTTCACAAAGAGTGAATTTTATAAGTTGTTGTTCTTTTTTTTTGGATAATTCTAAAAAAGATGTATTGGCACGTTCAATTTTGTATTTACTGTTGAGCAAGATAATGGGAGATGGAATTGAATTAAATATTTTATCACTTAAAATTTGCCGATTCCAATTTTCTTCTTGCAATTTTTTTTCTTTTGTAATATCGCGGATAATGGCTAAAGATCCTATTAATTCGTTTTTTTTGTTTCTTAATGGTGTTACAACGATGCGAGCATAAAAAGTAGTGCCGTTTTTTCGTTTTCGTAAAGTTTCACCTTCCCATATTCCAGATGTAGCAATTTTCTTTTTTATAGCTGTCTTGGCTTGTCTGCTTTTGTTTTCCTGCTTTGGAATAAGAAAAGAAAGATTTTTAATTCCTACCACTTCGTTATATGTATAGCCGAAAATATTTTTGGCACCAGTGTTCCATGACTGAATTATTTTATTATTGTCTGCAGCTATAATGGCGTATTCAGTTGAACTGTCTAAAATGCTTTGTAAAAAAATGTTAACATCATCTAATTTGTTGTCTTTTTCAACAATGATGTTTTTTAATTTTTTTATCTTTTTTTTATCTGGATTTTCAAGAATGGATAGAAGAGATGATTTTTTTTTCTTTGACATTCTTTCCTCAAAACAATAAAATTAAAACAAATTCCTTTGTTTTTGAGAACATACTAAAAAAAAAAAGAAAAAGCAAATTAAATTGCCTTTGCAATAGCAAAAATTATAATTTTTTGTGGCTTTAATTTTTTTAGGGTTTTTGCAGCCTCTGTAATAGTCGTTCCTGTGGTTATTACATCATCCACTAATAGAAAGCGTTTGTGCCTATATTTTGCGTCATATTTTACATCAAAGGCATCAGTTAGATTTTTTTCTCTTTCAACTTTTGTCAGGAGACTTTGATGTGGGGTATCCTTTTTTCTAATTAAAAGATTATTCGCAATGGGTTTTTTTATGATTTTTTTTATTTGTTCAGCTATTAGATTGGATTGATTATATCCTCGTTTTGATAACCGCTGTGGGCTAAGGGGAATAGGTATAATGTAATCTATATCAAAAAATAATTTAGAAGAGTGAATTTGTAGTAGTTGATAAAAAATCTGAGATAAACTCCAGCGACTTCGAAATTTGTAGAAATGAATCAAATCTTTTAGTTTATCTTTATACAATCCAAGAGTCTCAATCTTTTCGTATGGAAAAGATCGGTGTTGGCAGTCAATACAAATAGGACTATTGCTGAGTAAAGAAAGAGGTTTTCCACATTTTTGACATTGTTTTATTTTGACATTTATTTCTTCTTCTAAAGATTTATAACACTCATGACACAGAAGATTTGAATTAGTCAGAGGCTTTTGACACAGAAGACACTTTGATGGGAAAAAGAAATTTTTTAACCAATATAAAATATTTTTCAATTTATTCTGTCTTAAATTTTTTCAACAGTGTGCTTAAATCTTGAGAGAAATGAAAAGTTTTTTTTGTAATAGATGGCAGCCATATTTGTTTTTTTCCTCTATAGACAACAGGATTTTGTGCAATGGGGAGGATATTTTTTCTTTTGGTTTTCAGATAGGTGGTCCGTTGTTTCTGAGTGAGAAAAAAAATAGTTGATAAAAATAGACTAATAAAGGTCATAATTTGCAAGAGTTCTTCAAAAGATTTAAAATTATTCGAATAGAGACAAATAATAGGTAACAATAGAACTCCAAAAAAAGTCATTGCCAAAATTAACGATGCTTTTTTCCCCATATTTCAAAATCCTTTTGTTATTTCCCTTTAATTGTTCTTAGTTCATTTGTCACAAGGTCAATATAACCTCGTGCTTGCTCCGCATATTCTGTAGTCTCACTGATAGTTAAGACTTTCTTCCAAAGATTAAGAGCTTCATATAATTTATCTTTTGAATAAAGGGAAACACCTTGCTCTAATAATTCTCGTTGTTGAAGTTTCTCTTCATCTGTAACTTCAAAAATTTGCTTTTTTCTATGAGATATCTTTGCCTTTTTTGTTTTTTTATAAGTTTTTTTACTGTGGTGATATCGTTTTAATTTTTTAGGAGGATTTTCTATCAGGCGTCTATACGAAATAGAACCTATCATATTATTTTCACTGTAATTAACATATAACCCTGCATAAAGGACATCTCTTTTCATTTTTACAGTGTTGCCAATAAGGAGAGCATTATTTTGGAGACCTAAGTTAAGGAAAAAATATCTAAATAATTCAAATTCAGTATTAAAAGAAAATTTTTTATAATGAAAAGAATTATCAAAATTAGCACCTAGAGTGTAGATAAATGTACGACCGTATTTTTTTTTGAATGTGGTAGATAAAGCTAAGTTGTATTCTGCCAAACTGGATCTATTAAGCCAATTATCTGGTGAAAAACCAATAGATAATTTTCTGAAAGTATGATGCATCTTGAAATAAAGCAATAGCCCCGGATTAAAAGAAATTTCATTTAATTTTGAACTATGTATATTTTGAATATTGAATCCAAAAATGAAAAATTTCCACAATTTTTTACCATACCCAAAAGTGATGATCTGATTGGTCTCTTCTTTATTATTGAAAAAAGATAATCCTAAATTCCCAAATTTTTTAAAAAAATGACCAGCACCTATATAATTAAATGAATAGGATGAGTCAAAATTAATAATAAATTCTGTATAGAGAAGCCTGTACAATCCTGCAGCATTGATATTCATAGAAGAAATATTTTCAGTCGTAGCAACAAAACCAGGCCCATATAATAGTGTTGGAGTACTCAGGTGAAAATTTGCAGCAGAAATTGAAAAGGCGGCAAAAATAAATAAAAAAGAAAATTTTTTAAACATTTTTATCACCAGTTGTAAAGGAAGTTTTATTGCGACCTGTTTCTTTTGAATTATAAAGAGCTTTGTCAGCCCATTTAACAAGAGCTTCTTTAGTTGTGCTCCCTGATTTTATAGTTGATACACCCAAAGATATTTGTACTTGGAATTCA
>Ga0114934_10001571_pt1 | contig 14834 bp, 10 predicted proteins | sample 4SBtaG_2_FD_99695 | JGI IMG/M metagenome (GOLD analysis project Ga0114934, IMG submission 99695) | Deep subsurface microbial communities from Kolumbo volcano to uncover new lineages of life (NeLLi) - 4SBTROV10_white metaG | ecosystem: Environmental > Aquatic > Marine > Volcanic ... | reverse complement strand
ACTACTTAAACAAGTTAGACTAAAGGTGTAGGATTCGTTGTATTCTAAGTTAAGCCCTTGGAGTGGTATATCAAACGAAAGTAGTATATTCTTAGGAATTACAAAATCGGACACGTTGAACAGGGAATTAAACAAGCTTTATAGAGTTTTATAAGGTTTTGGCAACGGTGACTTAATTGACTAAGGGAAAATATAAAAAAGTTAAAGCAATTGTTTTAATATCAGTTGTAATGAGTGCTTCAATTATTTCTGGTGGTATTGCTAATGCACTTGGTAGTAGTGCACAGGTAAATATAAGTAGAAGGAAATTGACAGAAGGAGTAATTTACAAGGAAAACCAAGTGTCATATTATTCAAAAGAAAAGGGAAGCAAAAAGAAATATAGATTAGATATATTAGAAATAGATTCAAGTAATAAAGATGTTGGTTTTGTTTTTAGTTATGCAAATAATAAGGCACTAGGTTCGGAAATATTGTCAAATCAGATAGAGTATGCTAGGGACAATAATAAAAATATAATTGCAGGTATGAATGGGGATTTTTTTAATAGGGCAATTGGAATAAGTGTTGGACCACAAATAAGTGATGAAACTATTATAACGGGATACACATGTAAAAGCGATGAAAGTCGATATCCTGTGCTTATTGTTGATAAAAATAATAAAGTTTCCATTGATAGATTGAAATTTATAGGCAAATTGAATGTTTTAAAAGGTGCAAGAGATAGCAGTTGTGATATAAATGATTTTTGGAATAGTTTTTTTAATGAAGAAGACAAAGCTAATATGTTGGATATAGATAGCATTAACAGATATGATGAATTTGATGTTAACAGATATAAAGTAATAAATCAATTGATGATATTAACTCCTAATTACAATAACAGTGGTATTATAAAAAAATCTCCATATGCTCCTTCAGATGTATTTGTAAGACTTATGTTGGATAAAAGTTCTAAAGGTAAATTGGTTAATGGAGCATTGGAACTATATAAGGAGTATACTGTTCGTGTTGAAGATATAAGTGTTGGTAAGCCACAGGTTAGCATACCTAAAAATGGAATAATAATAGCTGCTAATGGAACTAAAGCACAGTGGATTGTAAAAAATATTATTAAAGGGGATTTAATAAAGCTCAAAGTTGATTTTAATAAAAAAGATATAGTGAACGCTATTTCAGGCTATACATATTTGGTTAAAGATGGACAAGCAATGACAGAGGAACAGTTTGAACAAGCTGGTGTTAGCAAAAGCTTGATTAATGCTAAAAAAGCTAGAACTGCTATTGGGATTACTAAAGATAAAAAGATTATTTCTATAGTTGTTGAAGGAGGAAGTGCGACAAAAAATATTAGCGATGGTGCAACACTCCCAGAACTTGCTAATATGATGAAAGAACTTGGTGCTGTTGTAGCCTTGAATTTTGATGGTGGTGGTTCATCACAAATGAATGTAAAATCATATGGAACAAGTAGCACAGATATAGTAAATGTACCTACTGATGGAAAAGAAAGAAAAATATCAAATGGTGTTTTAATATCAAATAACACAGAAAAGTCAGATAAGTTAGGTAGTATGAGAATAGTGGGAAATAAACTCATTTTCAAAAATTCAAATACACAATTTAAATTATTTGGAGAAACGGTAAATAATATTCCTTTCAATTTTGATGATAAGAAAGTAAAATGGACGGTTAATAATAATTTGGGGAATATTTATCCTAATGGTAATTTCAAGGCGTGTAGTAATGCTAAAATGGGAACGATTTCTGCTGAATTTAAAGGGGTAAAAGCAAATTTTGATATTATTATAACTGATAAAATTCATAATTTGAAATTGAATTGTGGAAATACATTATATATGAATTATGGTGAAAAATATTATTTTAATGTCCAAGCTTTTGATAAAAGTGGACAAAGTATAGCTATAAGCGATAATGCAGTTAAATGGAATGTCGATGGCAATATTGGGTACATAGATTCTAGTGGTATACTTAATATTACTACTAGAAAAGGAGAAGGAGTTGTTACTGTAGAAGCTGGAAATAAAAAGGTTTATGTTAATATTGAAGTTGGAAGAAAATCCGTAATATTAGATGATTTTGAAAAAAATTATAAATATAATATAACAGGATATGTTGGTGGAACAGGTACAATTTCTCATAAACATGCATGGAACAAGAATGGGAGTCTTAGTGTAACATATGATTATGATAAAAATTGGAAGAGAAAATATAATGGTACTATAAATATTAGACCGAATTATGATACTTCCAAATTTGTTGCATATATACGTCCTAAAAAAATAGGAGTATGGGTATATGGAAATGGAGATGCACCATGGCTTAGAGCTCAATTTATTGATGGCAATGGAAAAAAGTTTAGTGTTGATTTAACAAGCAAGATTGATTGGAAAAATGAATGGAGAAATGTATATGGAGAAATACCTGATGATGTTGTTTTGCCTATAAAGCTTGATTGTATTTATATGGTTGAAATTGATAAAAATGCTCATAAAAAAGGAACTGTGTATTTTGATGATTTGAGATATGTTTATTCAGATGATGAAGATTTGAGTAGAATAAATTTAACAACAAAAATTATTGATGCTATACCAAGAAATAATAGTATTATTAAAAATGGATATCCTCTTATTAAAGCAAAAATTTATGATAGTAAATATAAAATTGATGAAAATAGTATATCAATTAAAGTCGATGGCAGAAGGATAACTCCATATTTTGATAGAAAAACAGGTAAAATTTATGCAATACCAGATTTTGAATTATCAAAAGGAAAGCATATTCTTATAATTAATGGTAAAAATATTAATGGGCTTCCTGCAAGACAAGTTGAAAATGAATTTTTAGTGGAGTATTAGTAAAAAGATGTTATGGTATGGATTAAATAATTTTGAAAAACATAAAATAAAAGGAGAATATGAATGGTAAAGATAGGAGAAGTTAATACATTGAAAGTAATTAGAATATGTGATTTTGGATATTATTTGAATGCTAATACAGGAAATACAGATGATGATATTTTACTTCCTAAAAAAAGTGCTCTTGGTAAAGAAATAGAGGTTGGACAACAAGTTGAAGCTTTTATATATAAGGATTCAAGAGATAGAATAATAGCAACACTAAAGGAGTCAAAGGCTAAAGTAGGAGAAATTGCATATTTAGAAGTTGTAGATTTTACAAAGATAGGATATTTTATAGATTTTGGACTCGAAAGAGATATTTTGGTTCCGTTTAAGGAAATTGCTTACAAACTAGAAGTTGGCAAAAAATATTTATTTTATATCTATTTAGATAAAACAGAGAGAATAGCTGGAACAACATATATTGATAAGCATTTACACAACACAAATGCTTATGATATTGGTACAGAGGTTACAGCTACGGTTTATGGTATACAAACTAATGGAAGCTTAATGGTAGCGATTGATGATACTTTCAGGGGAGTTATTTTAAAAAATGAATACTTTAATCATATTAAGCCAGGTGAAAGGCTTTATGTAAGGATAAAGAAATATTATGAAGATGGAAAGATGGGAGTAACTCCAAGAAAAACTAGATTAGAAGAAATGAGCGATATTGAATATAAGATTTTGGATTATTTAAATTCAGAAGGTGGTTTTATGAAGTTTAATGATAAGAGCTCACCTCAAGAAATAAAAGAAACTTTTCAAACGAGCAAGAATACATTTAAAAGAGCACTTGGTTCACTTATGAAAAAAGGACGTATTTCTCAGGATGAAGGTGGAACAAGTTTGATAAGATGAACAGTTATAAAAAGGAAGTTTCCCTGATAAGTTATCGGGAAAACTTCCTTTTGAGTATTTTTATAATTTCATTTAATATGAGTGGTGTTAAGCAAAGGAGAATAACAAATATCCAGTCTTGTATTGCTAAATTTGTAACTTTAAATATAACTGCTAAAGTATGTATGACTAGCAGACTTATTTGAAGTAATATTCCTATGATAATAGAGCCTATTAGATATTTATTTGAAAATATTCCAATTTGGAAAATGGATTTATTTTCACTTCTCATATTTAGAGAATGAATTAATTGTGAAATGCAAAGAACTACAAAAGCCATTGTTCTAGCATAAATTAAGCTGTCTTTAGAATCAGGGAATTTGTTCATTCCTATTGTAAAAGCAATCAGTGTTAGAGTTCCAATCAATAATCCATTTAGTAATAAATAAACCACCGAATTTTTGAATAAACTTTCATTTGATTTACGAGGTTTCAATTTCATTATATCTGGATCACCTGTATCAACTCCTAATGATAGTGCTGGTAATGTGTCTGTTATTAAATTAATCCACAATATATGGATTGGACTTAGTGGCGTTGACCATCCGAATAATATTGCAACAAACAATGCAAATATTTCTCCTATATTGCAGGAAAGAAGGAATACTACAGATTTCTTTATATTGTTATATATATTTCTTCCTTCTTTTATTGCAGATACTATTGTTGAAAAATTATCATCTGTTAAAATAATATCTGAAGCACCTTTTGCAACATCTGTTCCAGTAATGCCCATTGCGACACCTATATCAGCTATTCTTAAAGAAGGAGCATCATTAACACCATCACCAGTCATAGATACAATATATCCTTTTGATTTCAGAGCTTTGACTATTTTTACCTTATGTTCAGGAGACACTCTTGCAAATACTCTTAAATCATCTACTCTGTTACTTAATTCCTCATCGTTCATATTATCTAATTCAATACCTGATATTGCTTGAGATTCATTTTCTGCTATATTGAGTTTTTTTGCTATTGCAAGTGCTGTGTTTTTGTGGTCACCTGTTATCATTACTGTTCTAATTCCAGAACTATTACATATATCTATGGAAGTTTTAACTTCTTCTCTAGGAGGATCTATCATTCCGACGATGCCCAAAAATGTTAAATCTTCTTCCAAAGAGTCTATTTCAACATGTTCAGATGGCATTATTTTATAGGCTGTTCCTAAAACTCTAAGTGCTTTACATGACATTTTATTTGATATTTCCATGATATTGTTTTTGATTTCATCGTTTAATGCAATAATTTTATTGTTCATATATATATTTGAACATTTATTTAGTAGACTATCTATTGCTCCTTTAGTAATAACATAATACTTACTGTCAAAATGGTTCACAGTAGTCATCAATTTTCTGTCTGAGTCAAAAGGAATTTCATCAATTCTCTTATGGATTTTTTCAATTTCTTCCTTAAATACATTAAATTTAACTCCAGCCGATAAAAGTGCTATTTCGGTTGGATCACCTGTTTCTTTATCCTGAGAATATGAAGCATCATTACATAAAACAAAGGTTTCCAACATTAATTTATGAATTGGATTTTGTAAGTTTAGTTTGCTTATTTTGTCAAAAGAACCATCACAGTAAAACTTTGTAACGGTCATTTTGTTTTGTGTTAATGTACCCGTTTTATCTGAACATATAATATTGACAGAACCTAAAGTTTCTATTGCAGGAAGCGTCCTTACAATTGCATTATTTTTTATCATCCTCTGTACTCCAATTGCAAGTACAATTGTTACAATTGCAGGGAGACCTTCTGGTATAGCTGCAACAGCTAAACTTATTGATGTTAAAAACATTTCAAATAAATTTCTTTTTTGGAGCATACCTATTAAAAACATAATGATACATATTGCTAATGCAGAAAAACCTAATAATCTGCCGGTTTCATTTAGCTTTTTCTGAAGAGGAGTTTGAGAATCGTTTTCTTCATTAAGCATATTGGCTATTTTACCTATTTGAGTATTCATGCCTGTTGCAACAGCTACTCCTACACCTCTTCCGTATGTTGCAAGTGTAGACATGAATGCCATGTTTTTTTGATCACCTATAGGAACGTTAGAGGTTTCAAATTTGGTTTTAGCGTCTTTTTCTACTGGGACTGATTCACCAGTTAATGAAGATTCATCGATTTTTAAATTTACTGTTTCTATTAAACGCAAATCGCAAGGTATGTATCTTCCAGCATCTATTATAACAATATCACCGGGGATTATTTCATACGATTCTATTTCAGTAAGTTTCCCATCACGTTTTACAATTGCTTTTGGTACAGATAACTTTTTTAGGGCATCAAGGGCTTTCTCTGCTTTTGATTCTTGTATAACACCAACAATAGCATTTATTATGATTACTACGGCTATTATAGCAGCATCACTTATTTCTCCTATTAATGCAGATATAACTGCAGCAACTATTAATATATATATAAGCACATCGTTTAGTTGAGCAAGAATTAGTTGTAATATAGATTTCTTTTTTTTAGTAGTAAGTCTATTTAAGCCATACTTGTTTTTCCTAGCTTCTATTTCACTACTACTAAGTCCTTCCACAATATCAACACTTAATTCTTTAAATATTTCTTCTAAATCTTTATCAAACCACATAAAAACACCTCTACTTTATATTATGCTCTATCATTTAAAGTATTAAAACTATCATTTTAAATAAAAAAATTAGAACAAGTTATTATAAATAAAAGAACAATCCATATTAGTTTTTGAAAATATGAAAAACTTATTCTCATTTTAATAATTTTATAGAATCTATGAATTAAATATATAATATGCATTCATTTTAACAAGTTAAATAAATAAATCAGAAAATTTATAATTTTTTATATATTATATAAATTAAATTTAAATATTACAAAAAAATTTAATTAAATTAATTTTAATTAAAGTATTGCTTTTCTTTCAAAAATATATTATAGTAGCATTGAATTAGTTATCTCACAAAATTCGACAAGAATTGTGAGAAATACAATTAATTGTAATTATACAAAATAATAAAATTTTATGACAGGAGGAAAGACCGATGAATCAAGAATTAGAAAAGCGTTATAGTCATAATAGTTTGATGTTTACTATTAGCTACATATTTATGGGAATTATGAGTGGTATTTGTTTTGATACACTTGTAACATTCCTACAAGAAGCTTCACCTTCCACTGCTGCTGGATTTTCATCCTATATGGGATATGGTACGTTTGCAGCCGCAATAATAATATTGCTAATTCCTAAAATTGGTTACAAGAAGGTGATAATGATTGGACCTATTGCATCCATTGCGGCATTGTTCGCTGTTAATTTTATGAAAGGTTCAATGATAATGAACATATCAACATTTGCATTGCTAGCAGGTGTTACACTTTACGATGCTATTTTACCACCATTCTTAAGCTCATATTCTTCGCCAGAAAACAGACAAAAAGTCTTTTCAAGAGCAATATATACTAATGTTATTGGTATGGTAATAGCTTCTTTTACTGGTGGAAAACTTATTGTTATGAGATTTGCAGCTAGATTAGGAATGTCTTATTCAAAGGCTAATGCTTTAACTGCTAACACAAAAGCACTAACTGAAGCACAGAAATCTTTATACATAGCAGCACATAAGGATGTTCTATTGATGTTTGTTGTAATTTCTGTTTTGGCATTGATTCCACTTTTATTCTTAAAAGAAGTACCTCAAGATTATGCTGATGCAAAGAAAGAAAAATCAAAATTTAACTGGAAAATATTTGCAAATAAATATGTTTTTTTATTCGTTCTATATAATGTTTTAATTAGGTTTGGTGCTTCATTAATTTGCCCTTATTTCTCAGTATTCCTAGGAAAATTAGGTATAGAAAGAGGAACAGTTTCTACATTGGTTACTCTTCAATATATTGCAATGGTAATATTCATGATGGCTTCTCCTTGGGTGGTTAAAAAGTTTGGACAAGTTGTTGCACTTGGAGGATTATGTTTGGCATCAATCCCATTCATGTTAATTATTGCAAATGGTAGAGCTTTTGGTTCAGGAATTGTGTTTGCAGTAGGTGCAGCATTGTTCTTTAGATCAGGATTTATGAATGCTGCAAATCCAGTAATGCAATCTTTACCAATGGAATTTGTATCTAAAGAATTAAGGCCAGCATATAATTCAGTAATATTTGTTGCAGGTGCTTTAGCATCGATTGCGGCGGGTTGGTTTACAAAGAATATAATGTTTGATCCAAAAGTAATAACTGATGGTTATACAAAGGCATATTATATAACTGCTGCAATTTATACAACAGCTGTTATAATACTATTGATTGTTTACACTAAAAAATATAACAGATCATTTGAACAACATAAAGAAGATAAAATAGCATAAAATAGTCGTCGACTTATGTCGGCGATTTTTTTTATGCTGCAATTTTGGAACTCATGGGGTATAAAATTCATATAAATATATTAGATGAAATTAACATTATCTTTAATGCAATTTGAATAGAGGGAGGTAATCTAATGAGTGATTTGTATAAACTTGGTCAATCTCAGCAGGGACAGATAGAACAAGTTGGACAGGAAATAAGACTTGATGTTCAACTTTCAGAAAATCCTTACAACAATACAGGTAGCATATATGGCACTATTACTGATAATGGTGGAAATCCTGTCGAAGGTGCATTGGTAAAAATAATGGATAATGATCATAATCCTTTGTATCATATTTTAACAGATGAAAATGGTAAATATAGTATTAGCGATATGCAACCTTCATCTGAATATCATTTCTATGCAGTAAAAGATGGATACCTTTTAAAGGAAGAAAGTCCTTTTTCTATAAATGCTGGTCAAACTTTAGAGATAAATTCTGTTATAACGCCAGATCCTAATGCAACTTTATCTACGGTAACAGGGCATATATATGATACAGATGGAAATCCAATTGAAAATGTGCTTATAACACTATTAAAAATTGAAGGAAATGAACAAATCCCTGTTGTTGTAACAACAACTAATGAATATGGACAGGGTGTATTTACAAATGTTGAAATAGGAAACTATCATGTACGTGTTACTAAGCAGGGATATGAGACTGGAATTATTGAAGTTCAGGTTACAGAGCCAGGTTCTATATTTAATATAGATGGAACACTATCACCATCAACTGTTGAATCAAAGGGTACAATAAATGGTATTATAAAAGACGAAAATGGAAATACTGTACCAAATGCAGTTGTTATATTGTATGAAGTAAGTGGTGATAGTAAGAATCCAACACTAACTCCTATAAGATATACAAGAACAGATCAAAATGGAGCATATCTTTTCGGTGAGGTTGAACAAGGAAACTATCTTGTTAAATCAAATAAAGAATCATAAATTATGAAATGTGAGGTGATAATATGGCAGAGAATAGAGATTTATATAAATTAGGTCAATCTCAAGAAGGGTCAATTGTTGATAAGGGTCAAGAAATTCGTATTGATTTGCAATTAGAGGAAAATATTATTAGTGAAGTTGGAACTGTATTTGGTAGAGTAATGGATGTAGATAGCAATCCAATGGAAGGGGTTACTATAAAGATAACAGATACAGAATATAATCCAAAATACCATGCTGTGACGGATGCTCAAGGACAGTATACTATAGATAATGTTGAAGCAAATGAACAATATTTGATTTTAGCAGTTAAAGAAGAATATGAACTAAAAACAGGAGTACCTTTTGTAATGCGAAAGGGACAGCAAGTTGAAAGAAACTTTGTAATGACTGTCGATCCTAATGCTGGAAACAGTTTGATTGCAGGTGAAATTTTCGACAAGAATCAAAATAAGCTAGTGGGTATTACTGTTAGCTTGTATGATAACAGTGGAACAAATCCTGTTCTTATAAAAACGACTCATTCAAATCAATTTGGACAGTATGCTTTCTTTGATGTATCTCAAGGTGTATATCTTGTAACAAGTTCAATGATAGGATATAAAACTGCTCAAACGACATTTGTTATTTCGGCTTCTGGACAGGTTGTAAATATTAATTTGACTATGTTAGATGATCCTATAGGAAGAATGGGAACAATAAATGGAGTTATAAAGGATAAAAATGGAATTCCAATTGAAGGGGCATTTGTTGTTCTATTTGAGGTTACTACTGATAAGCACGATAAAGAAGTATTGACTCCAATAAGGAAAACTGTTACTAATAGTGAGGGTGTATATTTATTTGAACAGGTACCACAAGGAAATTACAAGATTAAGGCAAATAAACTAGCACCTCAGTAAAGATATTAGTGCAGAATTTATTTTAATATTACCAATCGGCATATATAGCGACATATGCCGATTTTATACATATAAAAAAGCAATTTTATAATATGCCTTATGTGGCTACAAAAAAATTAATAAGTCCAATATACTATCATACTGACAAATTATTTTTGAATATGACTTGATTTAACTGTTAATGTACATGCAAATATAAAATTTATTTGTGTAAATGCTATATGAGGGGTAATGTGTTATGGATGAGTATGAATTAGGTCAATCTGATGTAGGTACAATTAACTGTGAAATAGATGAAATAAGACTGGATTTACAATTAAAAAAAAATAAACATTATAATGATGTTATTATATGTGGATATGTATATGATTTTTGCAAACATCCTATAAAAAATGCAAAGGTTATTTTTTATAATAAATACAATAAAGAAATAGGTTTTGTGTATACTTCATATGAGGGTTTATATGTTTTCTGGGGTGTTAAATTAAATAGTGTTATAAGAATTGGAGTATATAAAAAAGGTTATCATAAATATTGCAGTGAAGTGATGTGTGTTTATACAAAAATGTTTAGATATAATATGTGCCTTCAAAAAAGATATTTTTGTAGTAATGTTTTAATATCGGGTCATATTAAAGATGAAAATTGCAATCCAATAAAAAATATATCAGTGTATTTATTAAAGGTGTGTGATTGTTGTCACAAGAAAGATATTTTTAAGGTTACAAATTCAAATGAATATGGACAATTTGTTTTCTACGATTTAAAAAGAGGAAATTATGTTGTTTATATAGATAACACTAAATTTGAACAATATACCAAACAGATTAATATAATTGAAACTAACAAAATTATTGATATTGATGTAGAGCTTATTAAAAGACAGGTAAAAACAAAGATGTGTGGTTATATAAAGGATGATTTTGGTAAACCAATCAAAAAAGCGGTTGTGATTTTATATAGGGTAGAGTTGAATGACGAGCTCATTCCAATTGAATATACAATATCTGATGATAATGGAAGGTACAGCTTTGATGAACTACCATGTGGAAAATATGTGGCTAAAGCAATATAAATACAAAGAATTACAACTTCACTCTTGGGGTGATATCACCCTAGGAGTGTTATTTCAACGCTTAAGGTGATATAATGGATATTGGACAAGCAACGATATGTGAGATAGTTAAGTGTTATTTCAACGCTTGAGGTGATATAATAGTATAGCAGGGGGTGATTTATTGGAAATCAACAGAATAAATTGTGCATCCAATATTAAATCTGAAAAGAAGGTTGTAGCATCTAAAAAAGATTTTTCTCAGAGCTTTAATTTTGCAAAACATAAAAAATCCGAGCAACAGCTAAAAAAAATGCTTGATGAAATAAAGAAAAAAGGAAATAGGCTTACAATAACTAAGAGTTATGCTGATGTTACAGCATATAAGAGAATAATTAAGGAGTATTTAGATTCTATATTGAAATATATGTATAGTGTTAAAAAGGATATTAGTTTTTGGCAAACACAATATTTTATTACAGTTGATACGATAGATAGCAAATTAGAAGAATTAGCTAAAATGCTTTTATCACAAGAAAAAGATAATTTAAATATTGCAGCTACAATTGATGAAATTACGGGACTTGTTGTGGATATTTATAGATAAAATATAGGTACTAGGAATTGGGGAATATGAGAGGAAAGAAGGGGCTAGGAAATAGTAAACTCGTTTTGCTAAAGCAAAATACAAAATATCGGTACTTCAGGTGGAGATTCTACTCCACCTGAAGCAAAAAGCTTGAATCTCCTACTTTATTATAGAATCGATAAACGAATCTTTTGTGTTGCAATTAAGATATCGTGTAACAATTTCAAACTATACTATTTCCTGCTAATATTCACTATTATATATTTAAGTTTTTTCGTTTTTAGAAATTTTCCCATATAGTGCTGCTTGCATCAGAAGGCATTCTCAGATCGCCTCTTGGAGATAGACTAACTGTTCCCACTTTTGGTCCATCAGGTAATGCAGACCTTTTAAACTGTTGAGTAAAGAATCTATGTATAAATTTATGGAGCCATTTTTTAATAATTTCCTCTGAATAGTTTTCCTTAAAAGCATGTTTGGCAAGAAAAAGTATTTTAGTAGGTTCTGTGCCATAACGCATAAAGTGATATAGAAAGAAATCATGAAGTTCGTAAGGCCCAACTATATATTCTGTTTTTTGAGTTATTTTACCGCTTTTGTCTTTTGGTAGTAATTCAGGACTTACAGGTGTATTTAAAATATCTATTAAAATTTCTGAAATATTTTGACTTACTTCTTTTTCTGCAACATATTTTACCAAGTATCTTACTAGAGTCTTTGGTATAGAACAGTTAACGGAGTACATTGACATATGATCTCCATTATATGTACACCATCCTAAAGCTAGTTCAGATAGATCTCCTGTTCCAATTAAAAGACCAGATTCTTTATTTGCTATATCCATGAGTATTTGAGTCCTTTCTCTAGCCTGAACATTTTCGTAGGTTACATCATGTACTTTAGTTGGGTGACCTATATCTTTAAAGTGTTGAATACATGCATCGACTATGTTTATTTCTCTTAAATCAGTACCTAGAAATTTACATAAGTTTAGTGCGTTTGAATAGGTTCTATCTGTTGTTCCAAATCCAGGCATTGTAATTGTTATTATATTTTTTCGAGGTATATTTAGCATATCAAATGTTTTTATTATTACTAATAGTGCTAATGTAGAATCGAGTCCACCTGAAATTCCTACAACTGCTTTATTTATCTTTGTATGATTCATACGTTTTGCAAGAGCAGAAGATTGAATTTTGAATATTTCACTACATCTTTTTTCCCTTTTAATTTCATCATTTGGGACGAAAGGATGTTTATCTATATATCTATCAAATTTTCCAATATCAAGTGAATTATATTCAAAAGCAATCTCTCTTACTTTAAAGGGACAATATTTAGCACTATCTCTAAAGCTAACATTTTTCAATCTTTCACTATTTAATTTATCAATGTCAATAATAGATGTAATGACTTCATTTTCACGCTGAAATCTCGAATTTTCTTTTAATATTGTACCGTTCTCACCTATAAGCAAATGGCCACTAAATAATAAATCAGTTGATGATTCAAAAACACCTGATGATGAATAAACATAAGAAGATAAACATCTTGCACTTTGAGAAGATACAAGTCCACGTCTATAATCTGCCTTGCTTACCATTTCATTTGAAGCTGATAAGTTGCCTATTATATTCGCTCCTAAAATGCTCAAATAACTGCTTGGAGGGATTGTAGTCCAAAGGTCTTCGCATATTTCAAATCCAAATTTAAATTTGTTATATGTAAAAATCAAATCAGTTCCAAATGGTATGCCTTTTTGAAATATCATATCAACTGTTTCATTTACCACATTTAATCCTTGAGTAAACCATCTTTTTTCATAAAATTCATTATAATTTGGAATATAGCTTTTTGGAATTATGCCAAGTATTTTACCACTAAATATTATGTATGCACAGTTATATAAGCATGTTCTATATAAAAGAGGAGCACCTACTGCGATTAAAATATCTTTTTCCTTAGAATAAGAGCATAATTCTTCAATAGCTTTATTAGAATGTTCTAATAATTGATTTTGGAGGAAAAGATCTGCACATGTATATGAAGTAATACATAGTTCAGGAAGAACAATCAATTTAGATTTTTCTTTAAGTGCTATATCTATACAATTTTTTATATTTTTTATATTGAATTTTATATTGGCTATATCTGTTACAGGACATGCTGATGAAACTTTTATAAAACCGTTTTTCATATATTCACTACCTTTCTTGTTATCTCAATAAGATTATACCATTGTATGCGAGTTTTACAACAGAATTAAAGAAAAACAAAGAAAATAAAAGAATGGTATATATAAATATAAAATATAGTATTAAATACCCTATAATGAAATGAAATTAAACTTTAAATATTTTGTAATATACGCTATAATTAAATCATAGAAGTAATATAATAATATTAGTCAAGGAGCTGAAATAAATGAATTGGTTCGTATTAATTGTATGGATAATGATAGGAGGAACAGCTGCATATATAGATATTACTACAAGTAGCTTCTTGTTTATTTGGTTTACAGTTGGAGCTATTATTGCAATAATTATACTTTTTTTAGGTTATGGCTTAATTGTTCAAGTTGTTGCTTTTGTAGTAGTTAGTGCGATATGTGTTGCAATTGGATATCCTATTGTTAAGAAAACTATAAAAAAGACAGTCAAAATTACACCTACTATGGAACAAAATTATATTGGAAAGGAGTTTATAATTGAAAAAGATGTAAATGAAAAGGCTACAATTAAGTACGAGGGTATATATTGGACTGTTAAAAATACAGGGGATAAAATTTCAAAAGGTACTAAAGTAAAGATTATAGGTATCGAAGGAAATAAATTATTGATTAGCAAGTGATTTTGCTATAACAAAGCATAAGTACTTTATATTTAAGATTGTTTGCTGATACAAATATATGTGGAGATGCTACTACACATAAAATAAAAGCTTAAATCAAACATCTACGGAACAGAGAATATTGCAGAATTAATAAAAAATATAGGAGGAGTTTATATGTTTGGTAAAATATTAATTATAGTTTTGTTTATATTTATTATAATTATGATTATTTCATCTATTAAAATTGTTAACACAGGGTATGTTT
>Ga0114934_10001570_pt1 | contig 14841 bp, 13 predicted proteins | sample 4SBtaG_2_FD_99695 | JGI IMG/M metagenome (GOLD analysis project Ga0114934, IMG submission 99695) | Deep subsurface microbial communities from Kolumbo volcano to uncover new lineages of life (NeLLi) - 4SBTROV10_white metaG | ecosystem: Environmental > Aquatic > Marine > Volcanic ... | reverse complement strand
GGCGCCCTGATCGATGTGCATGGCGGCACCGCCACCGTCACCGGGGTCGAGCGCCTGAAAGGTGCGCCGGTCATGGCGACCGACCTGCGCGCCAGCGTCTCGTTGATCCTTGCCGGTCTCGGGGCCGAGGGGGAAACTACGGTCAGCCGGGTTTACCATCTTGACCGGGGCTATGAGCGGGTCGAGCAAAAGCTGTCGGCCTGTGGGGCCATGATCGAGAGGATTTCCGAGGATGGTTGAGGACGCACGTTTCGAGGACGCCGCCGAGGGGCCGTTGCGCCTGCAGGCGCTGGATGGCGAGGATCTGAAGGTGCTGGCGGCGCTGGTGCAGGATGCGATTTTCCCGATTTCGGAAATGCGCTGGCAACCGGCAAAACGCCGCTTTGTGCTGCTGCTGAACAGGTTTCGCTGGGAGGATCGCGAGGCGGCCGAAAGGCAGGGCCGCACGTACGAGCGTGTGCGCGCCGTGCTGGTGATCGAGGATGTGCTGAAAGTTGCCTCAAGCGGCATAGACCGCAGCGATGCGGATACGATTCTGTCGCTGCTCGACATCCAGTTTGTTGCCGGCGATACCCCGGCGGGCCGGGTCGAACTGATACTGGCCGGCGACGGGGCGATTGCGCTGGACGTGGAATGTCTCGACGCCAGCCTTCTTGATGTGACGCGGCCATATGTGGCCCCCTCGGGGGCGGTGCCGGACCATGACAAAAGGGGCTGAGAATGCCGGTTTTCCTGAATACCTGCGACGCTGATTTCGAGGCGCGCTTTGCCGATTTCCTGATGACCAAGCGCGAGGCCGACCCTGATGTGGACGCGGTCGTCGCCGGGATCATTGCCGATGTGCGCGCGCGTGGCGATCAGGCGCTGATCGAGCTGACCCACCGTTTTGACCATCTTGACCTCACGCCCGAAACCCTGGCCTTTTCCGCCGCCGAGATCGACGCCGAAACCGCCCGTGTCCCCCCGGCCGAGGCCGCGGCCCTCAGTCTGGCCGCAGAACGGATCAAGGCCTATCACGCGCGCCAGAAACCGGCGGATGCCCTGTGGCAGGATCAGTCCGGTGCGCATCTCGGCTGGCGCTGGTCGCCGGTCGGGGCGGCGGGGCTTTATGTGCCGGGGGGGCTGGCCTCGTACCCGTCATCGGTTCTGATGAACGCGATCCCCGCGGTTGTTGCGGGGGTTCGGCGGCTGGTCATCTGCGTGCCGACCCCAAATGGCACGGTCAACCCGCTGGTCCTGCTGGCAGCCCGCCTTTCCGGGGTCGATACCGTCTACCGCATCGGCGGCGCACAGGCGATTGCGGCGCTGGCCTATGGCACCGAAACGATCGCGCCGGTGGCCAAGATCACCGGCCCTGGCAACGCCTTTGTCGCCGCAGCCAAACGGCGGGTTTTTGGCCATGTGGGCATTGACATGATCGCCGGACCCAGCGAGATTCTGGTGATCGCGGACAAGGACAACACCCCCGACTGGGTGGCCGTCGATCTGCTCAGCCAGGCCGAACACGATCCTTCGGCACAGGCAATCCTGATCACAGACGATGCGCAGTTTGCCGAGGCGGTCTCGGATGCGGTGGATGCACGCCTTCAGACGCTCGCGCGACGGGATGTGGCCACGGCCAGCTGGCGCGATTTCGGGGCCGTTGTTCTGGTGGAAACGCTGGAACAGGCGGTCGGTCTGTCAAACCGCATAGCGCCCGAACATCTGGAGCTGTGCGTGGCCGAACCGCAGACGCTGGCCGATGGCGTTACCGACGCCGGGGCGATCTTTCTGGGGGCCTATACGCCCGAGGCAATCGGCGATTATGTGGGCGGGCCAAACCATGTGCTGCCCACGGCGCGTTCGGCGCGGTTTTCCTCTGGGCTAGGGGTGAATGATTTCATGAAGCGCACGACCCTCGCCCGAATGACCCCGCAATCCCTGGCCGAGATCGGCCCGGCCGCCGAAACGCTGGCCCGATCCGAGGGATTGGAGGCGCATGGCCTCTCGGTGCGCCTGCGCCTTGACGGGCTGAACGGAGACGGCAAATGAGCGTGCGCCCAACCGACATCCTGACCCATGTCGAGATCGACGAGACCGGCCTGCCAGTCCCGACCGCCGAGATCGATCAGGAACGCAAGGTCGCGATTTTCGATCTGCTCGAAGAAAACAGCTTTGGCTTTCCGTCGCTCAAAGGGCGCGATGTGCCCGCCGGCCCCTATCATCTGCACCTTTCAATCCGCGAGCGCCGCCTGGTCTTTGCCATCAGCACCGAAACCGGGGACGCGGTCGGTGAATTCCACCTGTCTTTGTCGCCGTTCCGCCCGGTGGTAAAGGATTATTTCCAGATATGCGCGGCCTATTTCGACGCGGTCAAACACCTCCCCCCCAGCCAGATCGAGGCCATCGACATGGGACGGCGCGGGATCCACGACGAAGGCAGCCGCATTCTGCAGGAACGCCTGGAGGGAAAGGTCATCGTTGACACCGCCACCGCCCGGCGCCTGTTCACGCTGGTTTGTGTCCTGCATTTCAAAGGGTGACGGGCGTGGGTCGCGACCAGCCCGGATCGGTTCTTTTTTGCTGTGATTACAACGCGGTGCGCTCGCCAATGGCCGAGGCGCTGCTGAAACGTCACGCCGGCCAGCAGATCTATGTGCAGTCGGCCGGGGTCAAGAACGATCTGGAAATCGACGGTTTTGCGATTGCCGTCTGTCAGGAACTGGGCATTGAACTTGGGCGCCATCAGGTGCGCACGATGGACGAGATGGTGGAATGGGGCGACGATCTGGAGAGCTACGATCTGATCATAGCCTTGTCGCCCGCCAGCCAGCGCCGCGCACTGGAATTCACGCGCTTTGCCGCGCTCGAGGTTGAATACTGGCCGATCATCGACCCCACCGGCCTTGGCGAAACCCGCGAGGACAAGCTGGCCGCCTACCGGCAGGCCCGCGATCAGATCATGGCGCGGATAAAGGCGCGTTTTCCCCGCCCAGACGCCGGAACACCGCAAGGGTGAACTTCTGCACCCCGCCCTTGGGGGTAACGTGGTCATAAGGCTCGTCATGGAGCAGCGAAAATGTGTTACCCAGGCGCGCGGCCAATGTCGCAGCGCTATATTGCTGGACCGGCAATCCGCTGCACTTCGAGGGCCCGTCCGGTGAAAACGTCGCCATCACGACGGTTGCACCCGCCCGCGTTCCAGCCCGAAGTGCGTCCAGATAGGCTGATTGTGCCGCCTTGGTCACCATGAAATGAAACACCGCGCGGTCATGCCAGACGTCCCAGCAACGCGCCGGGGTCCATGCCGTCAGATCGGCTGCGATGAACGAAACATCCCGTGCCGCCGCCCCCAGTCGCGCGCGCGTTTGCGCCAACGCGACCGACGAGAGGTCAACCAGCGTAATGTCGCGCCAGTCCCTTGCCAGCAACCCGTCCACAAGACGGCTGTTGCCCGCGCCCACGTCGATCAGGCTGCGCGCGCTGCCCCCGGCGTGATCCTCGATCAGGGCCAGACTGCGCGCCGCCTCGGGCTGAAACCAGGTCAGCGCCTCGGGGTTGGTGTCGGCAAATCGTTTGTCCCAGTGGTGTTGCATGGTACGAAACTAATCATATTTCCCGCCCAATCAACCGCCTCCCTTCGGTCACGATCGGGAAAAACCTTGGGTTATGCCTTGATATTTCAAGAAAACAGGCGCAAGTAGCCCGCGCATGCCGCTATATATCGCGCGCCATGCGAACGGAAACCAGATCGGAGACAACATGGCCAAGGAAGAGCTTCTTGAATTTCCCGGAGTCGTGATCGAGCTGCTGCCCAACGCGACCTTCCGGGTGGAGCTTGAAAACGGCCACGAAATCATTGCCCACACGGCCGGCAAGATGCGAAAGAACCGTATTCGCGTGCTGGCGGGGGACAAGGTTCAGGTGGAAATGACCCCCTATGATTTGACCAAGGGTCGGATCAATTATCGCTACAAATAGCCCATGCGCCTCATTCTAGGCTCTGGCAGTCCGCGCCGGCTGGAATTGCTGGCGCAGATCGGCGTTCGGCCTGACGAAATCAGCCCCCCCCACATCGACGAAACACCCTTGAAGGCCGAGTCGCCGCGCCCCTATTGTCAGCGGATTGCCAAGGCAAAGGTGCAGGCGGTTTCCGCCTTGCCCGACGATCTGGTGCTGTGTGCCGATACCACCGTGGCGCTGGGCCGACGCATCTTGGGCAAGCCCCGGGATGCGGCGGACGCGATGCAGATGTTGTTGCTGCTTTCGGGGCGTCGCCACAGGGTGATCACTGCGGTTGCCCTGCGCAGTGGCGAGCGGATCTGGCAACGCGACGTTGTCACCACGGTCCGGTTCAAGCGCCTCTCGGATGCCGAACTGTCGGCCTATATCCGCTCGGGTGCGTGGAAGGGAAAGGCCGGTGCCTACGGGATTCAGGGGCTTGCCGGGGCCTTTGTGCCATGGATCAATGGCTCGTTCACCGGGGTTGTCGGGCTGCCTCTGGCAGAAACCGCGACGCTGTTGCAGGCGGCGGGATATCTGCCAAGTGACGGGGCTGCCCCGTGAAGGGGCGCGCGGTTATCCTCGATCGTCTGAACGGGCGCGAGGCGGCGGCGCTGCTGGTGGACGGGCAGCTTCAGGACCTTTTGATCGATCAGCCGGATGACGCCGCCCCCCGGCCCGGTGCCATCTACCGCGCAATTGCCGAACGTCCCCTGAAGGGCCAGAACGGGATGATGCTGCGCCTTGGTGCGGGACAAAAGGGTTTTTTGCGTCAGGCCCGGGGGCTTGCGCCGGGGCAGGGGATGCTCGTGCAGATCCTGTCGGTTGCCGAAGGGGGAAAGGCGACGCCGGCAACGCAGCGCCTGTTGTTCAAAGGGCGTCACGCGATCCTGACACCGGGGGCGCGGGGGTTCAATATTGCGCGCTCGATCCGGGATGAGGCGCTGCGCGACAGCCTGCTGGAATGCGCGCATGAGGCAATGGAGGGCGCGACCAGCGACCTGGGCCTGATCCTGCGCTCGGCGGCTGAAGAGGCCCATATGGACGAAATCGCACAGGAAATCACGACCCTTAAAACCCTCGCAGCCGAGGTTCTGGGCGAGCCAACGGATGCCCCGCCCGCGCTCTTGATGGAGGCGCCACACGCGCATTATCTGGCCTGGCGCGACTGGAGCCTGCCTGCCCCCGACCTTGTCCATGAGGCGCCCGGCGGCTTTCACGATCATGGCATAGACGAGCGGATTGCAGAGCTGACGCAGCCGCGTGTGCCGCTGGGCCGATCGGCTTTCATGTTTGTCGAGCCGACCCGCGCGCTGGTCTCGGTCGATGTCAACACTGGCGGCGATTTTTCCTTTGCGGCGGGCCTCAAGGCCAATCTGGCGGCGGTGCGTGACCTTCCGCGGCAGCTCAGGCTGCGGGGACTGGGCGGGCAGATCGTGATCGATTTCGCCCCGATGGCCAAGAAAGAGCGCCGCAGCATCGAACAGGCCCTGTCACGGGCGCTGAAATCCGATCCCGTCGAAACCGCGCTGGTTGGCTGGACGCCGCTCGGTCATCTGGAGCTGCAACGAAAACGAGAGCGTAGGGCGCTGGCCGATTTGCTGCCTGCCGACTAGGCCCTCTCCCCCCCGGACGGGGGAGCATATCCCCCTTTACTGCCGCTTATACGGGGTGCGCCTGGCCCATTTCATCGACGAGCGCCTGAAAATGGCGCACGAAGGTCTGTGCGATGTTGTCGTGGTTCTCGTCCGGGTTGTTGAAGGCGAAAATCGTGTCCTCGAGATGTGCTGCAAATGTGCCCATCTCGACGAACCCCAGCGTCGGGGCGATGCCCCTGATCTTGTGGGCGATGCCGCGAATACCGTTCAGCGCCTCGCCCGCGTCCCGGCCCTCCTGGATGTGCAGGAACAGGTCCGACAGTTCGGCCCTTTGTTTGGGTAGCGAGCGGGCAAAATGGTTGCGCACCTCGGCGACCTTGTTCTGGAACTCCTGCTCCGGTGACAGTCTGACGTTGGTTTGTGCCTGCAATGCCATGCTCCTAGATTCCCCTTTTCATACCAGCCAGCCGTGGCCAGCGTCGGCGGCGTTTGCCAAAATCGGTTGCCAGTGACGGTAGCGCGCTGCTTTCCTCTGCGGCGGGCCGCGTATTCAGCCCCTCAATGGCCTGTTCGATCACGCCGACACTGCCGGGTTTCGTAAACAGGCCGGGATTGATGATCGGCCCGGCACGCACGACCGCTTCGAGTTTCTGGCCCCCGTTGTAAACAAGATTCATTTGCGCGATCCGGTCCTGTATCTGAAGGGCGAATTACTCGGATATGGCGTCCTTTACACGGTTATAGACGCAAACGTAAATTCCGTCTCCCGCATAGGTAAAGAATCCGCTGTGGATGGTCAGGTTGTCCGAAATCGCTTCGGCGAAATCGGTGATCGCGTATTCGAATTCGGTCGCTGTGCAATATTTGTGGATCGTCTTGATGTTTTCGATCTTCAGCGAAATCAGGCTTGAGGAATAATAGCTGCCGCGCCCGAGAAGGGCGACATAGTTTTCAAAGGCAGCATAGTTCAGGAACCCATCGACATCCTGAACCTCGACAAGATCGTCCAGATCGATATGGCGGTCCTCGACCAGCTTTTCGGTCAGCGAATCCAGCGTACGGTAGCTTTGTTCGTTCTGGCGCATTTCCGCGTTCAGGCGCTCGGCGATCTTGACCCGGGTTCCCAGTTCCAGCACATCGAAGGGCTTCGTGACATAATCGGTGGCCCCGGCGGCAAATGCCCGGTCGATATAGCTGCGCTCGGACATGGCGGTCAGCATGATGATGGGGGTCTTGCGATATTCGGGCATGGCGCGCAGGCGTGTGCACAGCTCGATCCCATCGGTGACCGGCATCTGGATGTCCAGAAGAAAACATTCAAACGGCTTGGGCGCGGCGCTGACGATCTTCAGCGCGGCCTCGGCGTCACCTGCGGTCTCGATATTCGGATAGCCGACGGCGTCCATCGCGCCTTCAAGAAGCTCCAGAATAAATCCGTCGTCGTCTACCGCTAATATTTTCATTTTATGCCCGCCCCGGAATTCTGCTCCGTCATTTTAATTCGTCTGTTCTCATCGCGGCCTGGTTGATGTGTTCGGTTGCTTTGGTCCAGTTACACCATCCCGCCTGAGTAAAAATTAGACCGAGAATGTGGCAACAGTGCGGCGTTCCGCTCTAAATTGTTAATATTTTATTTAAAATTCGTAACAGATGATTGATTCATGGCCGGTAATCGCGACGAGGACTGTCCAAACAGGCCCGTCTTCAGGCGCAGATGTCGCGAATTTGGTCGGCCAGGGTCAGAGGGTCGAAGGGCTTGGTTATGACGCCGAGCGCGCCACTGTCCAGAAATTCGGATACTTCGCTCGACTGGGCCTTGGCCGTCATGAAAATAGCGGGAATATCGCCAAGGCTGTCGTCCTTGCGCAGCGCGCTTAGCGTTTCAAGGCCCGACATGCCGGGCATCATAGCATCCAGCAGATAAAGATCCGGCTTGAATTCCGGCGCGAGGTCGAGGGCGTCCTTCCCGGACAGGCATTGCCGCACCTCGAAACCGCCCATCGTTTCCAGCGCAATCAGGGCAATCGCCTGAATGTCCGGATCGTCTTCTACGTGCAATATTTTCTTTATCGTCATTTCACCGCCCACCTTTGCCTGTCGGTCTCTCTGTCCCTATTCGGCCGCTATCCTGTTTGTGCTTTTGGCGACACGTTTCAGAACATTGCCGATCATGTTGAGGAACTCTTCGTTGGTTGACCTCGACTTGACCAGCTCGGCCTGAACCTTGGCGGCGGCGTCCTCTGGGCAGGAGTTCGCGGAAAATACCATCACGGGCGTGTTCTGCTGCGGTGCCCTGTTCAGATAAGGCAGAAGTTCCTGTCCGTCACCGTCCGGCAAGCTCAGGTCGAGTATAACCAGATCAAACCGCTTCATGGCAAGCTTTTTCCGCGCTATTTCCAGCGAGGCGGCGGCGCAGACCCGGGCCTTGTCGCCGATGATGGTTTTCACGATATCGCGGATATTCGCGTCGTCCTCGACATGCAGGATCGCCGGCAGGTCAGGTGTGTTCCGGGCCAGCACCTGATGGAGGCTTTCGATCAGGCAGGTCTGATCTACGGGTTTGCTCAACCAGTTGACGACGCCAACGCCCGAGGCGGCGACCTCCTTCTGGGCGGCATCGGAAATATGGGCCGAGACGATGAATACGGGCAGGTCCCGCATCGCCGTTCCCTTGCGCATGTCTTTCAGCAGATCCAGACCGTTGCCATCGGGCAATTCGAGGTCCAGCGTCATGCCGGCGTATTCCTTGGCCGACAGCATGGTTTTGGCTGCGTGGATCGTGTCGGCGACGTCGACGACATAGTTTTCCTTTTCCAGCATGATTCTCAGGAGGGCCGCCATGTCGGCATCGTCCTCGCAGACCAGCAGACGCAGGGGCTGGGGGGGCTGGATGTCGTCGGCGTCATCAATCTCTGAATCGCTTTGCTCCAGCAGCTCCAGCTCAAAGAAGAAGGTGGTGCCCTTGCCCTCCTGGCTGACGAAATCGATCTTGCCGCCGTGTGCCTTGACCATTTGCCGAACGATATTCAGCCCCAGACCGGTGCCGCCCTTCTGGCGCTGATCCGACGAATCGGCCTGCGTGAATTTATCGAAAATGGTGGCCTGCGCGGCCTCGGGGATGCCAGCGCCGGTGTCCTTGACCGAGATCCGCGCGTGGTCGCCCTGGGTCTCCAGCGAGACCAGAACCGGCGCCCCCTTGTCCGAGAACTTGATCGCGTTGGAAATCAGGTTCGACATGACCTGCATCAAGCGGTCCCGGTCGCCCGAGACCATCACCGGCGTATCGGCCCCTGCTGATTCCAGCGTAACCCCGTAACTTGCGCCATAGCCTTCGTTGGCCTCGATTGCCTCTGCGACCAGTGCCGACAGGTCCATCGGGGCCATTTTCATGTCCATCTTGCCGGCGGCCAGTTTTTCGACGTCCAGAATGTCGTTGATGAGGCGGATCAAACGGTTTGCGTTTGTCGATGCGATCGAGATCAGCGAGCTGGTCTTGGGGTTCAGTTCGCCTGCGGCGCCCGCCTCGATGATCCCCAGGGCGCCCTTGATCGAGGTCAGCGGCGTGCGCAGCTCGTGGCTGACGGTCGAGATAAAGTTGGACTTGGCCTTTTCGGCGGCCAGTTGTTCGCTGATATCGCGGGTGATCGCCACAAAGCGCGGCTTGCCGCCCTCCGGTTTGATCAGTTGCAGCGACACCTCGATCGGGCGGCCCTGCTTGCCGGTCTTGCGATAGATGACCTGCTTTTTCTCGCCGTCGAGCAGCGGCGCTGCCACTTCCAGGAATTCTTCCTTGACGAAATCCGGGTTGTTTTCCATCAGGGTTTTCTTCGTGTATTGCGACGAGCTCCAGCCCGACAGTTCGCGCGCGGCCTTGTTCTGATAGAGGAAGGTCAAAGTGTCCGGCGTGAACATGTAGACCTCGTCCTTGATCTGGTCCAGCGTCTTGCGCAACTGCCGGTTCTCGCGTTCCGCGGCCTGACGTTTCGAGATGTCGCGCGTGGTCACAACATACCAGGGATCGTTGTCGTCAGGGGCGAACAGTTCGACCGTCAGTTCGACTTCCTTGCCGTTCAGCCCATTGGTTGTCAGCGACAGCGCCTTTTGCGTCCCAAAAACCAGCGGCTTGGTCAGCAGGCGAAAACGCTTTTCGTCAAACAGCGGGTTCATATCGACAGGGGTCTTGTTCTGATACTCGCCCTCCGGCCATCCAGTCTGGCGCTTGGCCTCTTCGTTCAGGTAGATGAATTTCAGATCGTCGGGATGGAACATGAAAACCGCGTCCGATGTGCTGTCCAGTGTCGATTTGAACCGCATGATTTCGCTTTCGGTCTTTTGGCGTTCGGTGACGTCGGTGACAACGCAGATCGCACCGCTGACCTTGTTGTCGCGGTCCCGCATCAAGGCGCCCGAATGGCTGACCATGATCTTTTGCCCATCGGCGCGCGTGAACGTATCGGCGGATTTCCCAAACTGCGTGTTCGTCGGCGTCACAAGGTTCAGAACCGACATGTCCACCCCGTCCCCGCTCACCAGCTTGCCAAGGGGGGTATCGGCTATTTCCGTGAGGCGCGGATCGATGCCGGGACGTTGGAGTACGCATAAAATCACGTCTTCGTCATCCAGAACAACCGGCACGAGTCCGATACGGGTCTGGAATGTCGTGCCGTCCTTGCGGCGCGCTGGCAGGTCATTGCTGTCCAGCACCATACGCACCGAGCTGTGCTTGTCATAGTTGGCGAGGTAATGATCATGCGCGGCGCGCACCTCTTCTGGGACCAGGGACTTGATCGAGGTGCCGACCAATACCCCGTCATCGTAGCCGAATGCCTTCTGCGCTTTATGGTTGGCACAGACAATGGTTCCGTCCCGGGTGGTGCCAATCAGGGGCAGGGGGGCGGTCTCGATCACCTCGTTATATTTCTCGGGATCGTTTTGAAACAGCTCTTCGATTCCTGATTTCAGCAGTTCCAGCCGGGTTTCGGGCCGTTCGGTGTTACTGACAGGCAGGAAGTTTGCAATATTCTGCCCTGTAAGGCTTCCCGGTTCGGCCCCGGCCAGGGCCTCGGCTGCCGGGTTGGCCATAATGATCTGGCCGGCATTGTCCACCTCAAACAGCGCTTCGTTCATCGAGCGGAACACATTTTGCGTTTGCCGGTTGGCCTCACGCAGTTGCAGGCGCGCGCGCCGCCTCTCCAAGCCGCCTTCGCGGAATTTTTCAAGCGACGCGGCCATGTCCCCGATCTGGTTGGAATAATCGGTTGCCGGGATGTCAACGGCAAGGTTGCCATCGGCCATGCCGGTCATTGCATTGCTGATCGCGTTCAGGGGGCCACAAATCCCGGTGGCGACCCAGCGCCCCACTGCAAAGACAAGGGTAGCGATGATGACGATCAGGGCGATGACCGACAGGAACGATTTTTGTGTCTGGAAAAACCCGTTTCGGGTTTCGCGCAGCACGGTATCCGAGATTTCCTTCAGTTCATTGGAAAATGTCTGGACCAGAGTGGCCGATTCCCTGTTGACGAACGCCTCGTCCTTCAATAACTGCTCATTCTGTTTGACCAGCCGCTGAAAGGTGCTCTTGTAAAGGCCGAGGGCATTCATGATGACAATCCGGTCAACGTCCGAGATGGGCGCCCTGTCCAGCGCCGAACCCAACCGGGCCAGCGCATGCGTCCATGTTGTCACGTTGTTCAGACCGCCGCCTGCGATATAGGCCTGTTCCGCACGGTGCACCTTGAACGAGAGGTCAATCAACTTTGGATCGTATACCTCTGCGCGGTCCTGCACTGAATGCCAGGCTTTCAGCAGGGTTTTGCGCAGGCCGAAATCGGCGCTTGTGCCAATCGATGACAGCCCGGCGGCCATATCCAGAAACCGCGCCCTGTAGGTCGAAAGACCATTCATCCAGACCACCGTATCCTGACGGAATTTGCTGCTTGTTTCCTCGTTTGACAGAACCGTCAGATTGGCTATCGCGTGGTCGATGGCATTTACCGTCTTTTTCAGATCGTCGATGTTTTGATGCAGCAGATACCGTTTTTCAGAGAGTTGCGCTTTGTTCATCTGCATCTGGATTTCGCGCACATTCCCCAGTTGATGGGTATTCAGAACGACCTGTGCGTTGTGACGCTGCAGGGTTTGAACGCTGGAGTAATAGATCAAAAGAATTGTCACAAAGCCGAGCAGGGCAATAAACGGCAGAAACAGGATCTGATGTCCCAGGCTGACGTTGCGTCGAATGTTCATGTCGTCCTCTCCAGAAGGCCCATTGCACAAGGCGTTTCCCCGCGTCAGGGCCGATATCCCCTGAAACAATACATAGAATAATGGCGGTATTGTGGCGGTTGATTTAAAAAGGCCGCTACCCTTCTTAGATGTGGCGGAATGACAGTATTCCCGAAAAACACGCCCTTGCCTGCGACTCGCGGCGGCGCCAGACTACACGGCGGAAACACAACCCGGACGAGAAAACGTTTTTATGGTCGGCCATGCCGATTGTCGCGCCACGCCTTAGTTTTGCCAAATTTTGATGAGACAGGTTCATCTGTGGCAAACAGATTGTCTTCCGGCGTGGCCCAGGGGCCTCCAGCTACAGGGGCTGCGCCGGGGCAATCGCCAGACCAGAACGCGCAGGGCTTGCGGAAGGGAAGGCCGCAGGGCAAAATGAAGTTTTAACCGTGGGGGACCGAGGTGGCATATCAACGCAAACCGACCGGAACGACAGAGGCCACCACGGACGGCCTCCCTCAGGTTGCGCGTCTTCACAGGCGGATGCGCGATTTCGTCTCTGGCGGCTCGGAACTGTTCTGGCAACGCCAGAGCATGTTTGTCGGGGCATCCCTTCTGACCGGCTATTATTTCAGCGCCCGTATCGCGATCTTCTGCTACGGGTTGCTGCTGCTTTCGGAGGCGGTCGATTACCTTATCACCCGCAAGGTGCTGGCCTGGAACGATCCGACGCCGCAAACGGCACGCTACTTCATGGGCTGGATCACCTTCAGCACGGTGCTGAGCGCGGGCTCGGTCAGCCTCTTTACCATACTCGTTGCCCGACAAGAGGGGATATCGTATCACTTTACACCCCTCCTTTTCATGTTCTCGGCCGCCATTTTTGCCGCGATGTACAATCACCAACTGGTGCGCATCCTGACGATCCGCCTTGCAATTTACGGCGCGACGCTGATCTATATCCCGGCCCGCGACTTGTGGATTTCCGACGCCGCGATCCAGTCGCATCTCTGGCTGCAATTCGCAACGACGCTGTTTGTTCTCTATTTCATCGTCGATTGCGGGCTGGTCTTTCTGCGCCTTTATCGCAAGAACCTGGACACCATCGACGCGCTGCGCCAGGAACACGAAAAGACCAAGCGGGCCTTTGAGGCAAAATCCCGGTTCCTTGCGGTCGTCAGCCACGAATTACGCACGCCCCTGACATCGATCAAGGGCGGGCTGGATATCGTCAACAGCGGCGTTCTGGGCGATGTGCCGGACAACATGAAAACGGTTCTGGACGCGGCGCAGAAGAACAGCCACCGCCTTGCCGACCTGATCGACGATCTCCTTGATCTGCAAAAGATCGACGCCGGCGAGATGTCTTTCAAGATGGCGGAGGTCGATCTGGTCTCGCTGGTTTCCGATGCACTAAGCGCCTGCAAGAGCTATGGCGAACTGGCCAAGGTCAGCTTTCGCTTCGAGGCGCCTCCAGACCGGCCCAGGGTGTTTGGCGACAGCGGCCGCCTGATGCAGGTTCTCGCCAATCTGCTGTCCAATGCGGCAAAATTTTCGGCCCCCGGCGACGAGGTCGTCCTGCGTGTGGAACAGAACGCAGGCAAGGTGCGTATTTGCGTCGAGGACCACGGAATCGGCATCCCGCCCAATGCCAAATCCAAGGTCTTCGGGCGTTTCTCGCAGGTTGATTCCAGCGACAGGCGCCGCATCGGAGGCACCGGTCTGGGCATGAACATCACGCGCCAGATTGTCATGGCGCACAGCGGCAGCATCGACTACGACAGTGAATTGGGCAAGGGCACCACCTTCTGGGTCGAGCTGGAGCTGCTCGCGCCCACTGCGCAGCCGCGCTCGGACGCCCCCGACGGCGACACCCTTGATCTGATCGCCACCCCTGCCTGAGCACGCAATGCGTGCACGATCGGCGGGTTGCCCAACTATTGCCATATTTACAACCTAGCCTTTTGGAATGGGGCCGGTGCCCCGCAAGAACAAGACGGGGCAGGGGCGCCTTTCAGGCGTTTTGCCCGACCATGGCGAGGGGGCACGGTGGGATTCGCATTGGAGAAACCCAGTCAGATCGAGGCCTGCGTGGTGGCGCAGGACCTGGTCCACTTTGCCCATCTGGCCGAGGATCTGGGCGCCGAATTCGGCTTTGCCTGGGGCGAGATGGAGTTTGCCAACGCGCTGGCCTGTCTGAAATCCCCTGCCGGAGACGCCCTGAAATTCGTCACACTGGCCATCGGCAAGGCGGACGAACAGGACCTGCCGGTCATTTCAAAACTGATTGCCCGCGCCAAGAGCCGGAAAACCAAGGTTATTCTCATCGTCGAAGACGTCTCGACCGCAGCGCTGCATCTTCTGTTGCGGCAGGGGGCGGACGGGTTTGTGCCCTATCCGATCCCCGACGGCGCGCTGGGCGAACTTGTGGCCAAACTTACCCGCCCGTCAGGGCCGACGCTGGTCGTCAACAACCAGACCGGACAGCCTTCGCGGCACGGCGCGATCATTCCCGTTTACGGGCTTGCCGGGGGGGTTGGCGCGACCAGCGTCGCGGTCAATCTGGCCTGGGAGATCGCCAGAATGGGCCAGAGCGCCGGAACCAAAACCCTGATCCTTGACCTCGATCTGCAATTTGGCAGTGTCTCGACCTATCTCAATCTGCCCCGGCGCGAGGCGATTTTTGATCTGTTGTCCGACGTCGCGGCGATGGATCGGGATGCTTTCACCAGCGTCGTACAGCCGTTTCACGAGACTCTCGACGTTTTTACCGCGCCGGCGGACGCGCTCCCGCCGGAGATACTCGAGGTTCAGGACGTCGACAAACTGCTGGATATGGCCAGCTGCGTGTTTGATTTCGTGATTCTTGACATGCCAAAGACGCTGGTTTCCTGGGCCGAGAGGCTCATCACCCGTGCCGACATCCTGCTGGCCATTCTCGACAAGGACCTGCGCTCGGCCGAGAATTCGGTGCGCTTCATACGCACGCTGGAGGCCGAGGAGCTGCCTCTCGACAAGGTGAAATACATTC
>Ga0114934_10001569_pt1 | contig 14843 bp, 12 predicted proteins | sample 4SBtaG_2_FD_99695 | JGI IMG/M metagenome (GOLD analysis project Ga0114934, IMG submission 99695) | Deep subsurface microbial communities from Kolumbo volcano to uncover new lineages of life (NeLLi) - 4SBTROV10_white metaG | ecosystem: Environmental > Aquatic > Marine > Volcanic ... | reverse complement strand
TGCAGAATGAACTCGGGAACAAGTCCGTAACAGAAGAGAGCGGTGGCGGTATGGTTAAGGCAACTGTGAATGGGAAAAAGGAATTAGTTTCTCTTGAAATAGATGATGAAATTGCTAATGGCGGAGATAAGGAAATGCTTGAGGACTTAGTTGTTGCTGCTGTAAACAAAGCATTGGAAAGTGCCGGCAGAATGGCTGAACAAGACTTGGGCAATGTTACAAAAGGAATGATCCCGCCCGGCTTAAATATTCCGGGATTCTAAATTGCAAATAGCAGAACCATTATTAGTTGCAATTGAACAACTGAGCAAACTTCCTTCGATTGGGAGGAAGACTGCTCAAAGACTTGCATTGTTTCTCTTAAAAAGTGATGAAAAGTATGTGAATGAACTTTCACAATCTTTACTTGATTTGAAATCGAAGATTAAATTTTGTTCGGTTTGTTTTAATTTGAGTGTAAATGATAAATGTGAAATATGTGAAAGTCCAAAACGGAATCGCTCGGTAATTTGTGTAGTTGAAGAGGCAAGCGATATAATTGCAATTGAAAAAACAAATGAGTACAACGGATTGTATCACGTTCTAGGTGGTGTGCTTTCACCTTTAACTGGGAAAGGTATTGAATCATTAAGGCTGAAAGAACTTTTGAAAAGACTTGAATCGGACGAAGTAAAAGAAATTATTTTGGCGTTAAATCCGGATACCGAAGGTGAAACCACAACTTTATATCTTGCAAAAATTCTTAAACCGCTTGGATTAAAAATATCCAGAATTGCACGAGGAATACCGGTTGGCGGCGATTTGGAATTTGCCGACGAAGCAACAATCGGAAGAGCTGTATTGAGCCGGATAGATTTATAAATGAGTGAATGGTTTAAAGATTGGTTTGCTTCTGAAGAATATCTTCAAGTTTATTCACATCGTGATGAAGATGAAGCAAAGTTGCTTATTAAATTTATTTTAAGTCAAATTTCAATTCCGCGAAATGCAGTTGTACTTGATGCAGCTTGCGGAGCGGGAAGACATTCAAAAATATTTTTAGAAAATAATTATAAAGTAATTGGTTTCGATTTAAGCAAAACTTTATTAAAAATTGCAAACAAATCAACAGACTTAAACGCGAATTTTATTTGTGCTGATTTACGTAGAATTTGTTTTAAGCAAAAATTTGATTTAATTGTTAATCTATTTACAAGTTTCGGCTATTTTAACGATGATTCAGAAAATTTGTTGTTTGTTAAATCTGCTTTTAAAATGCTTAAGGATAACGGCTATTATGTTTTCGATTATCTCAATCCGGTTTATATTGAAAATAATTTAGTTCCGTTTTCTAAAAGTATTAAAAATAACAGAGAAATTATTGAGGAAAGGGAAATAATAGGCGGCAGAGTTGAAAAACTGATTAGCATAAAATCAAACTCAGGAACGAGGAAATACAAAGAATCAGTTAAACTTTATTCTTATAATGAAATAGAATCAATGTTTTCAAAAATCGGATTTAATATTCAAAAATCATTTGGTGATTATTCGGGTAACGAGTTTAATGAAAGTAAATCAAATCGTATGCTGATTATATTTAAAAAATGAAAAAAAATATTGTAATTATTTTTTTTATGTTAATAGTTGTTTCCGGCTGTAATATTTTTCAGACCAGAAGTCCTGAGGAGCCAAGTGCAAATGGAAATTCCTATATACCGGCAACAACCCCTGACATATTATTCGCTAATTTCAAAAATTCATTTAGTGAAAAAGTTGTAGAAAATTATATTGCAACATTTGTTGATAATGCAACGCTTAAAAAAAAATATGTGTTTGTTCCGGCTGCGGGAGCTTTAACCAAGTTCCCGGGTCTCAGTGATTGGACAATAAATTCCGAGAGATTGTATTTTACAAATTTAGTTTCTCTTTCGGGAAATAATCCGATTCAAATTCAACTGTTAAATAAGTCGGGAAGTGTTCAAGGTGATAGTGCTATATTCAGTTATGATTATATTGTTACATTGCCGTTTACCAAAAACAAATTTGAAGGCAGTGCAAGATTTACAATATTTTTAGATAATAGAAATTTGTGGTTTATAACAAAATGGGAAGATTTTGAAAAAACCGGTTTTCAAAGTTGGAGCGAGATTAAAGGCAAATATAATTAGGTATTTGCTAATTAGTTTTTTGATTTTTCTATTTGCTGGATGCGTAAATCCGTTTGCTCCGGCACTTGATAATTCTGCTAACGGCGGTTCTATTATTAGTAACAGAGAAAACATAGACGGTATTTTCAAAAATATGCAATATTCATATACGTTCAAGGATACAACTATATACGGGCAATTGCTAGCAAGTGATTTTCAATTCAGTTACAGAGATTATGATCTCGGAGTAGATGTTTCGTGGGGCAGAGATGAGGAAATGAAAGTTACAAACGGGTTGTTTCAAAATTCTCAAAAACTTGATTTAACTTGGAATAATATTGTTTCTATATCAAGTGATTCTACAAATGTAATAAGAAGTTTTAATTTAACAATTACTTTTAATCCGACAGATATTGTTTTGGTTGATGGTAGAATTAACTTAACTTTGCAAAAAGATAAAAATCAAAAATGGCAAATAATTAATTGGCTTGATGAATCTAATTTTTAAAAAATGATAGCATACTATTTTACAGAATCAATAAAATATTTATTAAGAGCAAGATTATCGACTTTCATTGCAATTCTATCAACCGGTTTAGCGTTGGTATTTTTATCTTTTTCTTTAATATTGTTTTTTATGTCGAATACGATTGAGACGAAAATTAAAGAAAATATTAAAGTAAATATATTGTTAGACAATAATATATCACCGGCCAAATTAAATTCGCTGAAAGATAAAATAAGTAATGATAGACGTGTTCGCAGTGTGAAATATGTTTCGGCAAATGAGGCGAAGAAAAATTTTATCAGGGAAACGGGAGAAGATTTTTCCAAACTTCTAAAAACTAATCCCTTGCCGGCTTCTTTGGTTGTTAAATTTTATCCGACTAAAATAAACAATAATTCATTGCAATTGTTTGTAAATGATTTCCGTTTTGCTGCCGGTGTTGAAGATGTTGTTTATAATTTTAATATTTTGAGTAAAATATTAAAACTGGATAAACCGATTAAATTAATCATACTGGTCGTTTCATTGCTGTTAAACATTTTTGCAATTTATTTTTTATATACAATTAACCGGCATTTTATAATAAGCAGAAAAAATCAGTACGATACTATGAAATTGGTTGGTGCAAAACTTATTTCAATTAAATTACCCTTACTAATTGCATCGTTGGTAATTGGTATCATAAGTTCAGCCATTGTTAGTGGTTTTTTTGATTTCTCAATAATTTTATTAAGTAAATATTATCATAAATTTGTCCTTACTAAAACGATTTATCTATTTAACTTAATAATTTTGATATTCGGTATAATCATTTCTTCTTTAAGCAGTTATTTGGCAGGGAAAAGTATTTCAATGAAAATTAAATCTAATTGAAAAGGCATTTCACCTTTTTAAAATTTATAAAGTTAATTTAATCATCAAATCGAAAAAAGGTTTTAAATGAAAACAGCTGTAATTACCGGTGGTGCGGGATTTCTCGGTTCACACTTGTGCGACAAACTTATTGCAAATAATATTAAAGTAGTATGTGTTGATAATTTATTAACAGGAAGATTAGAAAATATTGAGCATCTTTTTGGTAATGAATTATTTAGATACTTAAAACACGATGTTACGAATTTTATTCACGTTCCGGGTAAAGTGGATTATGTGCTTCATTTTGCATCTCCTGCAAGTCCGATAGATTATTTGAAATTACCAATCCAGACTCTCAAAGTAGGCTCGCTTGGAACACATAAAGCTCTCGGTTTGGCTAAAGATAAAGGTGCAAGATTTTTAATAGCTTCTACTTCCGAAGTTTACGGCGATCCTGAAATAAATCCGCAAGTTGAAGAATATTGGGGCAATGTTAATCCAATAGGTCCGCGAGGTGTTTACGATGAAGCTAAGCGATTTTCCGAAGCCATTACAATGGCATATCACCGTTACCACGGAGTTGACACCAAAATAGTAAGGATATTCAATACATACGGACCGCGAATGAGGCTTGATGACGGCAGAGCATTGCCGGCATTTGTTTCACAAGCCTTGCATAACGAAGATATAACTGTCTTTGGAGACGGAAGTCAAACAAGAAGTTTTTGCTATGTTGATGATTTGGTCGATGGAATTTTTAGATTATTGATGTCGGAAGAACACGGTCCAATAAATATTGGTAATCCGGTTGAGATTACAATTAAGCAATTTGCCGAAGAAGTAATTAAACTTACGAATTCAAAAAGTAAACTTTCATTTTTAGAATTACCGACTGATGATCCGAAAGTTCGCAGACCGGATATTACAAAAGCAAAAGAAAAATTAGGCTGGGAACCGAAAGTAAATAGGGAAGAGGGCTTAAAAATTACTATAGAATTTTTCAAAAAAGAATTGGGATTATAACTTGAATTGAAAATGGAGATTAATGAAAGGAAGTTAGTAGAAATATTGTATCCCACAATTTAATCTAATCTAAAAATTGCTAAAAAAAAGTCCGACAATTGCCGGACTTTTTAATATAAGAATATTAGCAGAATCTACTAATACATTCCGCCCATACCGCCCATTCCATCCATACCTGGAGCTGCCGGCATTGCAGTTGCTTTTTCATCTTCTTTTTCTTCATAAACAACAGCTTCTGTGGTTAACAATAAAGCTGAAACCGAAGCAGCGTTTTCAAGTGCTGTTCTTGTAACTTTAGTTGGATCAATTACGCCTGCTTTAACGAGGTCTTCATAAACTTCTGTCGAAGCATTAAATCCGAAATCACCCTCGCCTTCAAGAACTTTATTTAATACTACAGCACCTTCTAATCCGGCATTGCGTACTATTTGTTTCAAAGGTTCACCGAGAGCTTTTTCAATAATTTTAATACCTGTTGTCTGGTCATCATTTGCACCTTCCAAATCGGATATTTTTTGTAAAGCTCTTACGAGTGCAACACCGCCGCCGGCAACAATGCCTTCTTCAACAGCAGCACGTGTAGCGTGAAGTGCGTCTTCAACCCTTGCTTTTTTCTCTTTCATTTCTATTTCAGTAGCGGCACCAATTTTTAATACTGCAACTCCGCCTGAAAGTTTTGCAAGGCGTTCTTGAAGTTTTTCACGATCATAATCCGAAGTAGTGTTTTCAATTTGGGCTTTAATTTCATTAACTCTCTTTTTAATATCTTCAGTCTTACCTGAACCTTCAACAACTGTAGTGTTATCTTTATCAATAACAACTTTTTTTGCAGTTCCAAGAAATTCAACAGTAGCGTTTTCCAATTTGTAACCTCTTTCTTCCGAGATTACAGTTCCGCCTGTTAATATTGCAATATCTTCCAACATAGCTTTTCTTCTATCACCGAAACCCGGAGCTTTTACAGCTGCAATCTTTAACGTGCCGCGTAATTTATTAACTACTAAAGTTGCAAGAGCTTCACCTTCAAGATCTTCCGAAATAATTAATAATGGTTTTCCTGCTTGTGCCACTTTTTCAAGTACAGGTAACAAATCTTTCATTGCCGATATTTTTTTGTCGTGAATTAAAATATAAGGATCGTCAAGAACAGCTTCCATCGATTCCGAGTCAGTAACAAAATACGGTGAAAGATAACCGCGATCGAATTGCATTCCTTCTACTATATCAAGCTCTGTGTCAGTCCCTTTAGCTTCTTCAACTGTAATTACACCGTCTTTGCCTACTTTATCCATTGCATCTGCAATTAATTCGCCGATTGTTGAATCGTTATTTGCCGAAATAGAACCGACTTGTGCGATTTCTTCTCTTCCTTCAACTGCTTTACTTGAATCTTTTAAGTTTTTAACTATTTTTTGAACCGCAATATCAATGCCTCTTTTAAGATCCATTGGATTTGCGCCGGCAGTAACATTTTTTAAACCTTCACGATAAATAGCTTGTGCAAGAACCGTAGCGGTTGTTGTTCCGTCACCGGCAACATCACTTGTTTTTGATGCAACTTCGCGAACCATTTGTGCACCCATATTTTCAACTTCGTCGTGAAGTTCAATTTCTTTTGCAACGGAAACACCATCTTTTGTAACGGTTGGTGCTCCGAATTTTTTATCAAGAATAACATTACGACCTTTTGGTCCTAAAGTTACTTTTACTGCGTTGGCTAATTTATCAACACCAACTTTTATTTTTGCTCTGGCATCTGTACCAAATTCGACAACTTTTGCTGCCATAATTATTTCCTCCAAAAATTATTTTACATAAAAATTTAATTAGTCAGTTACAACGGCGAGTATGTCCGAACGCTGTACTATTTTGTAATCAACACCTTCAAAATTTAATTCTTCACCGCCATATTTGGCGAAAAGTATTTTGTTACCTACTTTAACGTGTTCCTGTAAATCCTCATCCGTACCAACTGCAACTACTTTTCCCATTCTTGGTTTTTCTTTTGCAGTATCGGGAATAATAATTCCGCTAGCAGTTTTGGATTCTTCTTCTACATACTCGACTATAACTCTGTCGTCCATAGGCTTTAATTTTAAGTCAGCCATTATTTCCTCCAATTGTTTATTATTTGATTTAGTTAAAAAAATTATTAGCACTCTAAATTAACGAGTGCTAAAATAAATATGGATTTTAACATTGTCAACAAAAAAAAGTTTCATTCTTTTTCGTGGGGAAAATAATTTAATGCTAAAAAATTAAAATGTATTTTACAATTTGTTTTTGGATTATAAAACTTTATTAAAGGAATTATAAGTAAGAAAAAATTATTTATTAGGGGGTGTTTTGCATATCATTGGAAATGTACTAAAATATAAGGAAAGGAAATAGTTTATATAAACCGTTAAATTCATCTTGGTTTAGTTTGTTTACATTGTACATTATTTCCATAGGAATTATTAGTTGGGAATTATATTCATCTTATCAATTAAGTTAGAACAACGAGTCAAATATTCCGGTAAACTAACCTTAATTAATCAACAAATCATTTTTAAGGTCTTCTATTGTTTTGGGTTTGTCAATAATTTTAAAATTCTTATCTACAAGAAACATAGTAGGAGTTGCATAGACGTAAAAATCATAAGTTACTTTACTTTTCCATCCTTTCAAATCAGAAACATTAATCCAATTATATCCGTTCTTTTTTACATACATTTGCCATTTGTTTTTATCAGTATCTAAAGATATTCCGTAAATTTTAAATTTACCTGCACCTTTACCGGTATAGAACTTTAATAATTTAGGGAGAAATTTTTTGCAATGTGGGCAATAACTCGAATAAAATAAAACTAAGATTTTGTTTGCTGTAATTTTATACAGTTCAGCTGTGCTGCCATTAATATCGGGTAGTTTAATATCCGGAACCTTAGCAGTTTTTTTAAGTTTAGTTGCTTGGTCTATTCTCATTTGGATAAGGTTTTCTGTTTTTGAGTCGAGACAAAGATCATCCCGAATCACAAAATTGTCAACGATATAATCTATTACATTACTCAATCCTAATTTCTTAAATCCTTTAATTAAATACGAGGTCATTTGTTTGTAAATGCGTAGGTTTGTCTTTGCTTTACTTAAAATCATATCAACTGCATTTTGGTATTCTTTGTTTTGTAAATTTTTATTGAAATGTTTCGTATTAAATAAGTTTAAATATTCTATTGTTTTATTCACATATAAATCACTGTTGAGCAATACTGCACTGCTAAAATCCACATTATCCCAAAAATGTTCTTTCAGATATTTCCTTTGGTCTGAAATTTTTATATCGGTTTTAATTTTAGGTTCAGCAGCAGATCTAATATAACGGGAGATAAATGAATTTTTTTTCGATTTTGAAAATTTAATTATGAATGACCGGTATTTATGATATACATCGGCATATTTTTTTTTGATTTGTGCTAGGTTCCTGTCATTACTTGAATATTTTAAGTTAGCATCATTTAATTTTTTTTGCCATATTTTATAATCAGAATTAAGACGTAAAAATTTGTAATACGCTTTATTATCTTCAGACCGGATTACTTTCAAGTTTCCAAAGAGGTTGCTGTTAGCAGTTTCAATTTTAATGTCATTACCTGTATAAAGAAAGTTAAGCCATCTTTTATTATCAAACATTAATCGGTAAAATCCTTTGTGTAAATTTTTACCCGGAATTTTAAATTGTCCCTGGTTATCGGAAACAACCGATTGAATAAAGTTTGATTTATTTAATTTAATTGAAAATAACGAGGCTCTCCAATTTGCTAATCCTTTTACTTTAACATCAATATTTTGTGAGTGAATTATTGATGAAAGGAGTAATGCTATTAGTAATATTTTTTTCATAACAGATTTTTTTTAGATTAAAGTTTATTGATATTATTTTAATAGTATAATGTTACGAAATTTAACCGAAATATTGAAACCATAAGATAAAAGTGCAACAATGCTATTTTGACTTTTTACATAACCTTTTATACATTATCAAACTAATTAAAATTTCAAAGTGATAACGAGTAATAAAAAAAATATCAGGATTATTTTAGTTGTACTACTTGTACTAATTTCAGCTTTATTAACAGCATTACTTAATTTGTTTCCCCTTATACGATTTTCATCAGCTTCCACAAATGTAAAAAAAATATATTTTGCTGAAAATATAACCCCGGTGCACATGCAGCTAATTAATAAATTCAATAAAATCAATAAGGGGAAAATAAAAGTAATTCCAATCGACCTTCCGTATGAAAAATTTTCTACCAATAAAAGAAAAGAATTAATAACAAAAAATCTCCGCAACAGAAACAGTAGAATTGATATTTATGCAATAGATGTTGTATGGGGAGAACGTTTTGTTAAATGGTCTGAACCATTAAATAAATATTTTACAAATGATGAAATCAACCGAATTTTTGATGAAGCTAAACACTATTGCTATTCCGATTCGGTTTTATATTCTATACCTTTTTTTGCCGATGTAGGTATCTTATACTATAGGGAAGATTTAATAAAAAAAACGGCACATTATGAAGATTTGGTTAAAAAATTAAATCGTGGTATAACTTGGCAGGAATTGGCGGCTCTAAAAATTCCCGGATGTAAGTATAACTACTTATTTCAGGCTGACGATTACGAAGGTTTAATGTGTAACTTTTTAGAGATAGCAGGGAGGAATTCATTCCTTCCTTCAAAATTAAATATTGTAGAATTTAATAAAAAAGTTCTCTCACAAAGGTTAAACTATGTAAGAGATTTAATTTATAAAAAGAAAATAATTCCGCAAATAGTTACCGGTTTTGATGAAATTAAGACATTCAATTATGCACTGGAAAAGAATATCCCTTTATTTAGGGGATGGCCGACCGGGATAAAAAATATCCGATTGAAAAAAAAATTAGTCCCAAAAACAAAGTATCTTAAAATGGCTCCTTTACCGCATTTTGAAGGCACTTCATCTGTTTCTACAATTGGAGGATGGAATTTAATTGTTTCCAAAAATTCCAACCATAAAAAAGAATCAGTGAAGTTTATTAAATTTTTAATATCCAAATCTTCTCAGAAACTAATTTGGGAAAAAAACAGATATTTACCTGTGCTGAAATTTTTTTATACCGACTCCATTTATCTTGCTAAGTATCCCGAATTAAAATTATGTCTTAAACTTTTAAAAACCGGTGCTTACAGAATTAAAAATCCGCAATATACGAGAATATCAGATGTACTTACGGCACACTTAAACGAATATTTTAGGGAAAAAATATCAGTTGACAAGTTTATTAACAAATCTCTTAAAGATATTAAAGTAATAAGAGAGAGATACTTAAAATGAGTTTTATTAATAAATTAAGAGATTACCATTTCGAAGTTTATCACTTTTTGATTCTAACAGTTATAATAATTTTATCGCAAGTTTTGCTTTCTTATGTAAACATGACTTCTACGAAGAAACTGCTTAATAAGACAATGGAAAATTATAAGTTGGAAACAGCAGAAAGTCAATCCGATTTTATCACTTCTTCGATTGAATTATTTCTCCAAAAATTTGTAGAACATTCATATAACCAAAATGATATTACTCAAAGTATTAAATCAATTGATTATATGATATATCAACAATTACTTCAAAAAAATGTTGAAGATTTTTGTGTTGTATTTAATACAGGTAATAAAATACAAACGATTGACAGCGGTAAAGACATTTTGGACTTTGTAGTGAACGGGGAACTACCAAAAAATAAATCAAGCAAAAAAAGAATTAAAGTAAAAGAATATTTTTCAAAAGCAAAACGCGATATTTTTAATAATGAAGAAATTAAGACTTTTGTTGAAGATGGTAAAACATTTCATGTATTCGTGCCTTTTTCTATAAGAGGAGAAGTAATTGGAGCTGTATATCAAAAAATAACTCCTGACGTTGAACAAATGAAATCAATTATTAGTTCATCATTTACTTATACAGGGGCTTGGGTTTCGGCAATAATTCTTTTCAGTTTACTGCTTGTTTTTATTTTTACAAATTATGTTATTAATGAACGGGATATTGCAAAGGCGGAATTATATAAAGAAAAAGAAAATCAACTAACTCAATTAATTGAAACCAGAAAAGAGGCAAGTTTTGCTAGAAGGATTTATCATGCACATCATAAAGTAGAAAAAGTTATTGGTTTTGCTAAGGATGACTTGCTAAAAGTATCCGGAGAAATGAATCCTGAAGTCAGAATTAGATTGAACAAATACATGAATTTTATAGGACGTGCAATTTATGGAATGAAAACAAAAAATCCACCCGTTCAAGTAATCAGAAATTCAGCATTTAAAACCAATATAAATGATTTATTAAAATTTATTGTAAATAATATTTTCCGTCGTGTATATAAGGAAAGTGACCAATATAAATTTAATTTACAATTTGACGAAAACAGTCCGCTAATTCATATTAATGAATATGTCGCGTGGGAAATATTTGAACCGATAATAAATAATGCAATAGACCACAATAAAACTGATAAAATAAACATAACAATCAGTAGTAAATATAATAAGGAACTAAAAGAAATAATTGTTGAAATATCTGATGACGGTAATGGCATTAATCCGGATTTTCTAAAAGAGAATGAGTTAGGAGTTCAAGAGATATTTAAGGAAAATGTTTCGACGAAAAATTATTCTGATAATTCCGGTTATGGATGTTATATTGCTTATGAAAATTGCCGGCGATGCGGGTGGTCGCTTCACGCAGAAAATAATGAAGTTGGAGCAATATTTACAATTACTATTCCAACAACTTGAGGAAAAGATTATGACAGATAAAAAGATAAAAATACTTATTGTTGAGGATGAGGACTATGATGTAAAAAGAATCGCAAATACTTTAGACCCTTTTAAGAATATGTTGGATATTAAAAGTATTGTCTCTTCCGGTCGGGATGCACTGCAGATTGTAAAGAAAAACCCCGATGATTATGATGTTATAATTCTTGACTATCAAATTTCGGGAGGCATATACGGTGTTGAACTAATTTCTGAAATTAAAAAGGTGGATGCTTCTTTACAAATAATAATAATAACAAAGATGACGCTTAATCAGACCGATCTTGAATTTGCGTCTAAACTAATCCGAAGCGGCGCATCATGGTTTGGCACAAAAAATCCAATAGATATAGAAGATTTTATTTATCAGCCGACAGATTTTCTTTTGGCAATACAAAATGCTTATGAAAAACGGCAACTACAATTAGAAAAATCATTGCTCATCCATGAGCGGGATAAAACACTTTCCAAACTGGAAAATAATATTCATGGTATTCTGCAAGGTCGAAAAATAATCGGCAAATCATCTCAAATAGAACAAATCAGATTTTTTATATCCAAATATTCAGATGTTAATGCAAATATTTTAATTACGGGAGAATCAGGAACGGGAAAAGAACTTGTTGCAACACATCTTCATTATTTAAGTAAAAAGCGATTGGAAAATTTTGTTACTGTTAACTGCTCTGCAATACCGGATACACTTTTTGAGAGCGAGTTTTTCGGCTATACTAAAGGAGCTTTTACGGATGCAAGGGAAGGTAAAATGGGATTCTTTGAGCAAGCTGATAAAGGCACCTTATTTTTGGATGAAGTAGGTGATCTTTCCTTGAATGCTCAAAGTAAGTTGTTAAGAGCGTTGGAAAGTGGTGAAATAGATAAAATTGGACGTAAAAAGAAATATAAAGTTGATACACGTATTATTTCAGCAACAAATAAAGACTTAGCTCAAATGGTAAAACAAAATAAATTTCGCCAAGATTTATATTATCGGTTAAATATATTAAATATACATATTCCGGCGCTTAGAGAGCACAAAGAGGACATAGCCTTATTAATAGAATATTTTCTTAAAAAATATTGTTTTGAGTACAACATAGAAAAACCGGCCATCTCCAAAGAAGTAATGGATTTTTTTACTGATTTTGATTGGTACGGGAATACCAGAGAATTAAAAAATTTAGTATTAAGAATGTTACTTTTACAAAGTGGTGAGATTAATATGGAAGTTGCAAGGCTGTGTCTTAAAGATAAGTTGGAGCGGAAATTTGAAGAATTTGAAAATATTAAAATTTCGGGGAAAGATAGTATTCTTCCTTTAAAAAAAGCAGAGAGAAATTTCAGAAGAAAATATGTAGAAGCTGTTCGAAGTTTATTTACAACCGATGCAGAAACAGCTAAATATCTTGGTATGGCAAAATCTAACTTTCATCGATTACTTAAAGAACTAAATTTCAAGTAGTTATCTTTATTATAACTTAGTTCTCTTTTCTATAACCCATCTCTTTTGTTTTTCATTATCATGTATGATAAAAATGAATCAATAATTTATTTATTTGATTGTTTTCAAATAAGTTAGCGTCAGTTAATCAATAAAACAATATTGTGGCATTTTTATTGTTTAATATTCAATAATCAACAGCATGTACTTCCTTAATCCAAGGAGTATTTAATGCATGCATTAAGTTTTTCCAATAAACTCATGGAGGATTCATGAAAGATAATAATTACCAAAAGCTGCATCCCAAATTTATTATGGGACTATTCTTATTCTTTTCATTTTTACTTTTTTCACAAGCATTCGGACAAGGTAAAATTACCGGAAAGATAAATGATACTCAGGGTGCTCTCCCCGGAGTTAATGTTTATCTTCATGGGACTACACTTGGATCGTCAACAAATGCTGACGGAATGTATACCATAGCAGATGTTCCGGCCGGTTCTTACAAACTTGAAGTCAGATATGTTGGTTATAAATCTGTCGTTAAAAGTATTCTTGTAAAAAACGGTCAGACTTTAACAGAAAATTTTGTACTTCATCCTGATGTTTTAGGACTTAGTGAAGTAGTAGTAACCGGTGTTTCCAATCCGGTTTCAAAAATTCAATCAAGCGTTTCTATATCATCACTCAATATGAAAGGTATTGAAGAATCTGCACCTAGATCAACTGCCGAAATATTCCGGACAGTTCCCGGAATTCGTTCCGAATCTTCCGGCGGTGATGGTAATGCAAATATTACGGTACGTGGCGTTCCAATTTCTGCAGGTGGATCAAAGTATTTACAGCTACAGGAAGACGGATTGCCATTATTACAGTTCGGGGATATTGCATTTGCAACATCCGATATGTTTGTACGTGCAGATCAGACAGTTGCAAGAATTGAAGCAATTAGAGGTGGTTCTGCTTCAACTATGGCGAGTAACTCACCAGCCGGTATAATCAATTTTATTAGCAAAACCGGTAATGTTAAAGGTGGAAACTTCAGTCTTACTCGAGGATTAGATTACAGAACATCAAGAATTGATTTTGACTATGGTTCGCCAATTACAAATAAGTGGCGTTTTAATGTCGGCGGTTTTTATAGAACCGGTGAAGGCCCGAGAACTGCAGGATACAATGGAAACAACGGTGGCCAAGTCAAACTTAATATCACGAGATTATTTGACGGCGGTTATGCAAGAGTTTATTTTAAATATTTGAACGATCGAGCAATTTCATATATGCCGATGCCGGTAAAAGTAACCGGAACTAATGATTCGCCAACTTATAGTTCAATACCGGGGTTTGATATTACATCAGGAACAATGCAGAGTCCGTATTTCCTTCAAAATCTTGGAGTTGGTCCTAATGGTAACAGAAGAAGAAGTAATATTGCAGATGGTATGCACCCTCTTTCTACATCATTTGGTATTGAATTTGCAAAGGATTTTGGGAATGGGTGGCATTTTGAAAATCGTGGTAGAATTGCTCTAAATTCCGGTGTATTTGTTTCTCCTTTCCCTGCCGAGATTGGTACCGGCAAAAGTTTGGCAGAATCCATTGGTGGACCCGGAGCAATGCTTAAATATACCGATGGTACTCCATTCGGATCTGGTTTTTCCGGAAATGGACTAGCTCTTAGAATTCATTTGTTTGATACTAAACTGAATAATTTTAACAATATTGTTAACGATTTTAAGATTTCTAAAAAGATTGATAATTTAAATTTGACAGCCGGATATTATTTCTCCAAACAATCACTTTCAATGTCTTGGCTGTGGAATTCTTACCTTACTGATCTAAATGGTAAAGATGCTAAATTATTGGATGTTTATAAAGCTGATGGTACAAAATTAAGTCAAAATGGTCTTTATGCTTATGGTGTTCCCGCTTGGGGCAATTGCTGTACACGAAATTATGATACCGATTATATGACGGATGCTCCTTATTTTAGTGCCAATGTTGATATAAATGATGCTTTTAATATTGATGCAAGTGTTCGTTA
>Ga0114934_10001568_pt1 | contig 14848 bp, 24 predicted proteins | sample 4SBtaG_2_FD_99695 | JGI IMG/M metagenome (GOLD analysis project Ga0114934, IMG submission 99695) | Deep subsurface microbial communities from Kolumbo volcano to uncover new lineages of life (NeLLi) - 4SBTROV10_white metaG | ecosystem: Environmental > Aquatic > Marine > Volcanic ... | reverse complement strand
TACAATGACAGTGACAACGGTTGGAGATTAAAGTATAACGATTAATTATGGCTAACTTACAAGATATAACAAATAGAAGTGAAGTAGGAACAATTAAACCTTGGGGTAAAGCTACGGCTCCTGCAGGTTATCTTTTGTGTGACGGTACAGCCGTATCAAGAACTACGTACGCAGATTTATTTGCTGTTGTAGGAACTACTTACGGTGTAGGTGATAACTCAACTACTTTCAATGTTCCAGATCTTCAAGGTAAGTTTCCACAAGGTAAAAGTGGTACAACTAACTTAGCTACCACAGGTGGTGCTAATACAATTACCGTTGCTGTTACAAACAACCAAGCAGTATCCGCAGTTACAAGCACAGCTACTTCAAACCAAACTGTCACAATGACAGGTAGTATTGATAACACGTCACTAACGTGTGCACAGTTGGCTTCACATAACCATGGTACTATTGGAAGTTACAACGCAAGTAACCCTAGGGGTAGTTTTTCAAGAATTGCTGGTGTTGGTGTAGGTGACCACAACTCAGAAAGAGGAGGTAACGCTAACAGTACACCTCTTGGAACTTTAACACCTACAGGATCAGGAACTGGTCACAACCACTCTCACAACTTATCTGGAACTTTATCAGGTAATATTAGTGTAACTAATTCAGGTGGTTCTTTATCAGGAACTGTATCTGCATCTGGCACAAATTCTTTTTCACCCTTCGTAATAGTTCAATATATTATTAAACATTAATGGAGAAGATATGCAAAAAGTTGTGTTGATTAAATCTATAAATACTTATATGATTGTAGAAGACAATGGTGGAAAAACTACTTTTCCTGCTGATACACCTAGTGATAATCCTATTATGTTAAGAATAAAGGAATGGACTGATGCAGGAAACACTATAGAAGAACAGGAGAATGAGTAATGGCTACACAAATTGTAATTGCTAACAAAGAACACATAGCGCTTGATAATGAAGCTATTATTGATTGGGCAGACAAAGGCAAAAACTGGGATGATAATTGGTTACCAGATACCATTCACTATGTAGTTTGGAATGAATTAGGTCCAAACGAAATACAGAATAAAAATGCATCAACTGGTATGATGACAGGTAATACACCACTTAGTGCCACAAGTGATGCAGTTGGCAATACTACTATTGCTGATCTTTTAGTTTGGGGCGAGACCAGACAATTACAAATTGAAGAGGCTGTAAGAGATTTTAATGCTGCTGTTGCTGATGATGAAGCTAACGGTACGACTAATACTCAAGGTAAAACTTGGGCAGATTACGATCCTAATTATTCTTAATTTTATTTAGTTCTTGTTCTAAATCGGCATAAGGACCGTTTTTATCAACGTAGTGCAAAAATAATTGATGATGCCAACTAGTTTGTGGCTGACTAAAAATAGGTCGCCAGTGGTCAATTTTAGGCCCTTTATAAATAACTCCATCCCCTGGTTTAATTACTATAGGCATATCCCCCATACACAATGGCCAACGATAGTTTTCATTTTCATAACTGTAGTTTAAAGAAACAGATGCACTGATTTCACATTGTGCCCTATCTTTGTGTTTTTGTAATTCTGATCCCCCAAAGTATATTCTGTTGTAAGAATAAATTGGTTTTAATTTTAAATTAGTTTCTATTTCCATTAAGGGATGCAAATGAAATAATATCTGAGTATAAATCTCTGAATCTTTTGAATGCAAAGCTGAAGAGTTAGGAACTTGTATATCTCCCACGTTAATATTTTGTAAACTAAAATCAGTCAAAAAATCTACAAGATCTTTAGATAACATGTTTTCAATATATTTATAATCTTCTTTCATCTATCTAAAAAGAATTGTCATTGATACTCTTTTGTTGTCTTCTCCATCTTTCATAGATACACCATTTGTTGCATGCAACAAACTAGTTTGAAAAACAGCTCTGTTAAAATTATATTTTATTTCTATTGGTTCTACGTGTTTGTGAAAACTAATAAATTCATTCACAAACTGAGCTTGAGCTGCTAACGGATCTTCTGCTTTTCTATGAGTAGCTTTTATTTCTTCAGGCACTTGTATAGGTAGTATAACTAATCCGTTCTTATTAAAATCGTGTACACATTCATTTGGTGTTAGCCAAATATTTAGAGTTACTAGACTTTCCCAATCATAGTGATAGCTAGTTCCATTACCTTTGTTTTCATATACACCTACCCAACTTCTAATGTAAGTATCTTTTAATTCTTGAATGTGTTTATACAAATCATTAGCTATTTGTATTGACGGAAAAAATTTTTCATCCGCATCTTTTAAAATGTAATCTGGATATCTATTAGTTGGTTTAGCGTCTTTGTAATTATTTAAAATTTTTTGTCTTAAACTTAAAGCAAACTCTACATCAAAAAAATTGTCTACGACTGCACTACCTTTACTAAATATATTATCTGAAATTAGTTTCCAATCTTGATCTTTATTTACCATTAATGAATCCATGTAATGACTGCGTGCCTATCACCGTTAGTCACTGGCGTGACTGCGTGAGGAAAACAAAAGTTGCTTGGAAACACAACTGCGCTACCAGCTTTTGGTGGTACTTTATGTTTGCCACCAAAGAAAACAAAATCACCACCATCATAATTATCATTTAAAATAAATGAACAAGTTAATACTCTAGGAGTAATATCTCCATGATCTGTGTGTTCTTTGTACTCTCCGTTTTGCGATCCGATATAAATTAAATGATCGTATCCAGTATCTTCAGTAGACAATCCTGTGCTAAAGTATACGTGATCTTTTGCATATTTATTAATTACCTCGCCTACTGCATTAAATAAATCAGTATCAAATTTTGCATCAAGTCTTTCAATATAACACCTTCTGTCATTAGTATCTCCTAGTGTAGAGGCTTTTTTAAAATCTAAATTTTTTGAATTGTTTATTATACTTTCACATATGTTTAGATCTAATGCATTCTCATAACAATGTATGTAGTCTTGTATTTGTATCATTTAAAACTTTTTTTATTCCAAAAAAGAGTCTTATACTTATCAGTCCATTTAGTATTTATGGTATCTGAGGTTTTAGCATGAAGTTTCTCAGTATAAAAACCAGACCACATTTTCCATGACTCTCTTCTAAACGGTATGCATTGAACCATTGGGCTTCCTTTTTTTATTAAAAATTGTTTTTCTTTTTCTAATACGATGAATGGAAAATTAATGATATTTATGTAAGTATCTGTGTCAACTACACCTTCAATTACTTTGAATCTTTTTTCTACTCTATTCATAGGTGGCACAAATAAACAACTATACCCTGGTGGTGTTTTTATTAACCACTTGTTAATAAATTTACCAGCATTTTGACCAGCTAGTTTTTTAAAACTTTCAGGCAATTGTTGGTGACTATGAAAGTCAACATCACCATCACTTTTATTGGCTGGAAAAATACTAAAGTCATCACCAACAGGTTGAACAACATAATCTTGATCAAAACGAATTATATAGCCGGCAGTTAAAGAATCTAAAAAAGGTATACATTTTTTTACAGTGGGTGCCATAATATTACCATCTTGGTAACTGCTTAATTTTTTATAATCATCAGGTATTACTTTTGATGCTGGCACTGGGTGAGGCCAGATTTTAGCCATGGATTCTGTTTCTGCACAAAATATTATTTTTTTCTCAAGCATCTTCTTTTTCCCTTTTTTCAATAAAATTAAATGACATAGATCTTCTTACATCATTTTTGTTTTTTAATTTAAAAGGCATTACACAATGCATGTGATTTGCTTGAAATATATAAAAGTCACCAACTACAGGTTTTTCCCATTTACATGAAACACCATCTACTCCAAAGAATCCTAGCTTACCATCTACAAATTTATGTGGATCTTTTGTATCATCTATAATCTCAGGTACTTTTAAAAATAAAACGGTAGACCAACCAATAGTATTGTAATGTGTATGAGGTGGATTGAACTCTCCCTCTTTCATATCATTTATCCAACAAGCTATTATCTCTACTTGTTCACGATTGGGAAGCCAATCAATAATTTTTGTGTCCATGCACGTTTTAAAATAATCTTGAATTGATTCTACAAATGTTGGAAATATAAGAGCAGACTGTACTATTGGCAGAATAGATAACTCAGAGTCTATTCTACCAGCTAATTTATGGCCCATTTTATCCAAAGTTTCTTTTGCTTTGTCATATCTATTATTAAGATCTTCTATTTGATCTAATGGTATCTTATATTTTTTTACCATTTTTCCGTATATTATTTGTTGTGATTCCATTTTTCTCCTAATATCATTTAAGGGTTAGTTGACCAACATTAAAATCGTTAGACAAATTTTTCTTACCAAATGTACCTTTTGCAAAAACTTCAAAAGCAATACAAATTCTAGATGTGTCTGAAACGTGTGCTCCTATCCTATGTTTTGTTTTTGCGTCAAATATTATTAAGTCATTCTTCTTTGGAAAAAAACTTACTTCATATTGATTATATTTATTTGGTTCGCCATAGTCGAATTCTAAAAGTCTATATTCGTCCTTTTTTTTAAATTGTATAGAATCACTACCCTCATCTAGTTCCAGGTATAAAACACCTGTATAAAAAGAATTTGCATGATCATGATATTCTGAATTAAAAAATTGTCTTTTCATGTTTATAATCCATGACCTAGTGATGTAGAAAGACACATCTTTTGACACAGATAAAAAATCGTACGTATATTCATCAACGCTTTTCTGTATTAATTCTTTTATCGTTTTAAATGATTCTAATTCTAGAATGTTACATTCTTTAGAAAAACCATTATCAGTGAATTCTATATTATCTAAACTAAAAGATTTTATTGGAAGATTGTCTTGATATACAACCTCTGGAAATATTTCTATTACAGCCATTCTTTTTATGTATGAATACCATAAATTTGTTGTCAAGAAAACAATTTATAAAAATACTATTGCGAACGAAATAAATATGCTTAAATTAGGTTCTCACCAAAATTAACAATCAATAGGAGACAAATATGGAAAACGAAGAATTAAATAAAGCCATTGCCTACCTTGCAGATAAGGTGAGCAAATACCACGAAAGATTAATAGCTATGGAAAGAGATGTTGAAAGACATCTTAAAGATCCTGAAAAGCACTGTGGTCCTGATTGTGAGTGTAAAAAATCTACTTAGGAGTTTGACCTAACATATCTTTTAATGATGGAGCAAATACTTTAACATCTCGTTTGATTTTTTCAGCAGTTGTTGAAGTGTTTGGATCATCTATGTCAGCTTGCATAGCTTCTTCTGATTCGTATTCCTGACCAGTATCCATATTTGTTAAAGTCGTTTCTGTTTTTACTTTGTATCTAGGAATGACTCTTCCATCTTCTAATTCTATAGTTCCTATTTGTTCAGCTGGTTCAATTATCGGCATATTAAAACTCCCACATTAAATTAAAACTTAATATTACTCTATCCTCATTTGATAAATTATTTGTAACTTCATGTTGTAGCCAAGAAGGAAAAAAAATCAAGTAATTTTCTTCTGGCTCCCAAGAAACGCTGTGAGCGAGGTGTATATTAGGATTATCGTCTTTTGGGGCATCAAGTATCTCGGCTTGCGGTCTAGGCTCTAGAAACGCTATTTCTCCGCTTTTAGGAGGTACTTTCATGTAGTATACTCCAGACATAAAACTGTGTGGATGAGTATGAACTTTATTGCGTGATCCTGGCGGATTAATTATGCCCCATAAACTTTGTAAAACTGGGTAACATTTTTTACTAACACTCATGTGATCAAAAGTTTCCTGTGCGTGTTTCACTATATCAGCACTTATATCTTTAAATTCATTATGCTTATAAAGATTGTCGTGACTATGCCATCCGCCTACGTTTGATTTTGGATCTCCCTTTTTGTCTTCTAATTTTAAATTATAAAGTTTTTCAATCATTGCTGTGTTTTTTACATCAATTTTTAATTTGAACACAGGTGTAATAAATAATGAAAATAATTCCATATCTCTCCTTTTTTAAAGTTGACCTTTTGTAACCTCCATCTCAGCTACGGTTATGTGAACTTGATTGGCTGCATTAGCTTGTACTTTTAACACATCAGATTCCTGTAAGACAATCATGCCTCCTGTAATTCCATCATGTTGATTTAGTAAATCCACCGTTGCTCCTGCAGCTATGCTTTTTTGGTGAAACTGTTTAAATGTGGCAGAACTTCTAAGTGTTTGTACATCTAGAAGTGTAGCACTACCAGAGTCATTACAAACGATTAAAGATTTAATTATTATAGTAGTTGGCGGAACAGGAGGTGTAGCACCTGGATCAGCTGTTGGCACAGTTATTAAAGTTGTTAGATCTGTCGAAGTGACATCCAACATAGGTCCTCTGAATGTATTAGCCAAGGAAAAATGTCTCCGATTCTGATTCTTCTCTTATATCTTGTTGAAAGTTTGTATTTAGTAAAAAAACTATTTGTTCTAGTAATCTAATCATTTGATCAAACTGACCTGCATCGTATTCTTGCGTAGCGTTTGGTAATCTAGTTATATTTATTTTAGCCATTATCTTCTTCCATCAGGTCTTATTTGCAGTTTCTGTGAACCAAGTCTCCAAGGTGTATCATCAACACTATTTGTTGTATATCTAATTTTAACAGCCCTGCCTCTACCTCTTACGCTAATTTTTTCTGTGGTGCTAGTTATAGTGCCACTGGTTGTCACATTAGCTGCTGATTGAGGATATTGTTCTAAAGTTAATTGTGCTGTCATTGTGTTTGCTAGATTGTCAAAATCTGGAACTAATTTACTTATTGACATTAACTGATCTCCATCTGCTATCTCAACAGATCCTGTTTCTAAAAATGCTGTAATGGCTGATCCATCCGCTTGATTATTACCAGTTTCATGCTCGAAAATAGATGAGGCCCCAGCAGTCAAACCTAGTATGCTTGTAGCATTAGCAGTTGCGGAAGAACTATATTCTGTGGCTATTGGTTTTTCATAAACATAAGCACCAAGCCAAGTAGTTCTAGCTAAATTTATTGTGTACCAAGTGTTTTCTAAATAGTTGTAAGCAACAGCTCTGTCTATTTGAGTGGCATTAGCTGATGCGTAATACCAAATTATTTCGTTATAAGCCGTGTTAAGACCAACAGCAATATCATTTTTATTTGTGTAACTTAAGTCATCAAATACATAATCTTGAACAGAGCAAGGCATCTTTTTAACAACACCATCAAAGAGATAGAATGCATTGTCTGACATCCAATAGGCAACTCCGTTTACCTCTATGGCAGCATGTTGAGCTATTAAACCAGCGTTAGCACCGAGTTGTCTAAGACCAAATGTAAAAGGTGTACCAACAAATTGAATACCGTGTAATGATGTGTCTGTCCAAACTAATATTTGACCTGCAGATTTTACAGCGCCAACAATTCTTGACCCGTCTGTTATTCTCAAAGATCCAGCCTCGTTTGTAGCAACAGGAGTGTAATCTGTTGCATCCTCTCTGTCTGAAAATCTAAATAATAAATCATCCTGTGTGGCCGTATTACCAATTGTTGTCTCAGTTCCAAATATTAACAAATGTCTTGTGTCAGTAGAAACAAGGCTAAATCTAGATGCAGTTGGAGCATTAGACAATGCTGTGGCTCTTGCTCCTAAGCCACCAGAGGTATCCCAAATAAACGTGCCACCATTTAAAACTGTTGCAATTAGATCTTCACCAAAATTATCAAGTGACCAGTTTCTACCCTCTACAACAACGCTAGATGAAGATCTTGGTGTATCCCAAGTGCTCGCACCCCAAGTTTCAGTGCCCCAACCGTATCCATACGTGGATGATGTCGGACCAGGATTTATTTGATAACTCGCATCGGTAGAACCACCCCCTGCAGCTGTAGTGCCAGATGCGTTTGTCCCAGCATTTATTGTATAGGTATTACTGCTTGACACAGTTAAAATTTCAAACTCAGCATTAAAATCTATACCATCTACAACGTTCGTAGCAGAGCCATTATCAAAAGTAACGAACGCACCTACCTCAGCTAGATGTCCAGCATCAGTAACTGTTACCGTAGCAGAGCCACTCGATGTAGCAAAAGGATTTGTAAGACTAGCTGTTCTCCTAATGGGTGTAATGTCATAAACTTTACCTTCAGAAAAAATATATAGTTTTCTATCTGATCCCAAAGCCAAATATCTTGTGCCATCTAATCCTATCCAAGAGTGTGTATCTCTAACAGCACCAACCACCGTAACATTTGGATTTGGTAAATTTATCCACCCACCCCACCTTTCTGGCTTACCATAGTGAAATCTCACAAAATCAGAGTCCACATATTTACGTTGATCACCAGCCGAATAGGCGGTGTCTTGCTTATCTACCCCTGGTTGAAATTTTAAATCTACTAACTGCATTTCACCCAATATTGTATACTAAATCTTTGCTGTGGAAAAGAAACATCTTTTCCGTCTTTAGATAATATTGGTGTTATAGCGTGATTTATGTATTTTGGAAAGACCACCATGTGGTTGTTTTCATTGGGTATTTCTATGATTTTTTGACCATCTCTAAATAGTAAATCACCCCCTGTTAATGCAGGATCGCTAAGTATTAGGTTGAAAGTAAAAAATTCTGAGTCTTGATGCCAACCATAGTATCCACCATTATTGTAGCTTATGACATGTATCATGTATGTTTTTTGTTTCTGTAAAAAATCAAAAACCGTTTGTTTACCGTCTTCTTTTAAAAATTCAAAAAAACCTTGATGAAAAAACCAATGATCTAATGACATTATTGTCTCGTTATTTTTTGGTTTATCTTCACCTCTTATCCAATAATCTACAGCTCCACAATCTTTGCCAAAGCTATTGTACTTATATTTTCTGTCAGAGCTAAACCACATAGGCGCTGAAAAATTACCTCTGTTATTCATTAATTCTATTCGTAGCTGCTGTTCTATATGTGGAGGTACAAAATTAGGACAAACAATAATATTATCTGAAACATATTTAAACTTCATTTTGCCCCTTTAAATTGTGTTCCAACATTGCCTTTAAAAGCATAGTTGCCGTAATGTGTCATACCAGATAGAATATCAGCGTATATTTTACCACCCATATTTTGCCACAAACGACAGAAAGCATAGTCTTCTGAAAGATATCTTTTAGTTTGTGGTTCTATCATCGTGTCAAAAAAAGTGTAGTTCCAGTCCGATGTTTTGTGATAGTCAAATTCTTTGTCGTGAGATTGATTAATATGCTGATCAGGCACAAACTTTAGTTCTGGATAAACCTCTGCCATTCTTACAAATACATCTCTTTTAATCAACATAAAACCAGTTGGACCATCCATAACCTCTATAAAGCCACTTTGTAATAGTATTTTGTCAGGATCTTTTACATTTAAATTATATTGTAACGAAGCTGCAAGCAACTCATCTTCAGGCATATCGGGATTTTCTCTAAGTCTTTTCTTTACTTTTATCCAATCAATAGTTTTTCTAGGATAAATACCCGTCACGACATCTTTGTTGTAATCAAGCATTCTTATTACTGCTTCTGGATTAAAAGCTAGATCAGCGTCTATAAACAATAAATGAGTGTAGTCACCGTCCATGAATAATTGCACTAGAGTGTTACGAGCTCTGGTAATTAGAGACTCGTTACCTATTGTGCCGAATTGCAATTCTATTTTTTTAGATGCAGCTAAAGCCACAAGCTGCATGCAACTTTTAAAATAGTCTGCTGTAATCATGCCCCCATAACAAGGAGTGCCAATAAAAATTTTGTTCATATATTACTCACCTCATCTAATATTTTTTTTGGTTCTATTTCTACGCAATACGGATATTCTGATACCATATTTGTAAGGTCTGAATACCCAAATATTTCTGGTTTAGTTGTGCCCCACAAGACTATACCTTTTTTATTAAAACTTTGATTAGCGCACATATGGTGCAAAGCGCTGTCTATGGTTATAAAAAAGTCACAGTATTTTGACAATATCATAAAATCTTCTCTATTTTTAAATAATGGTGATCCACCCTGATCGTTAAATTTTGTTTCACCAACATAAGCTGGTCTTTCATTATCATGACCAAATACAATAAAAAGATGTGTGGGATACTGCTCTTGTAATAAATATATTAAATCCTGACCATACTTATAGTTTCTTCCAAAATTATTTTTGTCATATTGATTTGTCATAATACCTTGACCACCTGTAAATTGTAACAGAACAAATTTATCTATTTTTTGTATGTGAGGTAATAGTTCACTTTCTCTATCAGCATTTATATTAAAATTAGGCCTGTAACTATCTAATTTTATTTCATACATTTCTGACCATTTTTGTAAAACATGTTTTTCTCCTTTTAAAAAATCACTTTTATAAGGGTCATTGTAAAAAATATTATCATAGTGTCTAAAATAATTATAATAAGTGTCAAAGAAAACTTCATTAACAATAATTCTTGAATCTGCAACGTATGGTGAGTAAGTAAAAATTTCTGGATAAGCTGAATTAATAATTAATTTTTTATTATTTTTTTCGTAAAGTTTTTGAAGTAGAGAAGTAAACATAATATGTTTACCTACTCCCCCATCTAAAATATGTAAATCAGACATTTATAGTAAAATTAAAAGCTAAAGATATTCTTTGTTTATCTGATTCATAAACTCTATGAAATGTTGTTGCATCAAATAATATTAAATCAGCTTTTTTAGGTTTAATACTTTTTCTATTGTCTTCAGGAAATATTGTAAACTCTATTGGTGAATTATCATCCGAAATGTATAAAACACCAGCACCTGTTCTTGTCCTATGATTGTGAAATTCTTGATAACTGTTTTGTTGCATTATGTTGACCCATGACTCGTTTATTAAAAAAGGTATGTTTTTATTATGATTAATGAAAATTACTTCCTCTATCTTTTTTTGTACTTCTTTTCTTATATAATCAAACTCTTGTACCTCATACAAAATATTTTTATAAATATTAAAAGATGTTTTGTTTTCGCAATCCCATGATTTATGATTAAATATATTTTTATTATCTTCTACAAAACTTTTTATTGTTTCAAGCAAATGTTTATTAATAGATGTTTTAAAAACACTAATTTTTTTTAAAATTATTTCTTCCAAATTTCATCTCCAATAACTAAAATATCTATGTCAGAATTGTTAAAGTAATTTTGTAGTTTTTTTACGTTCCCAATAATTGGTCTGCCGTTTATATTTAAACTTGTATTTAATAAATAAGGACAATTTGTTTTTTCATAAAATTTTTCTAAAAGTTTTCTAAACAACCCAGTATTTTCTTCAACGGTTTGAACTCTGCTTGTTTGATCAATATGCTCAATGCTGGATATATAGGAATAATTTGCAAACAACATATACGGATCAGAAAAATTTACATGTTCTTTTAAAACAGATGCCCCAAATGGCCTATAGTTTTCTCTTCGTTTGATTTTATTTATTTTGTTTTTTGCATTGTTAATCATTGGGTTAATTAATAACGACCTATTACCTAATGCCCTGGGCCCTATCTCACCATAATTTTGATACCAAGCTACAACTTTACCCTCTTGTAAATAATTAGCAACTTGTTCTATAGTAACTTCTTTTGCACTATTTTTAGGTTTTTGATCCGACTGTACAAATGGATAATTAGTAAAAGATACCTTTTGTAATTTATTTTTTATTCTTAAATGTTCTACAATACCAATACTCAAACCCTCATCTGCACAATGAGGAGGTATCTGTAAATTTTTAAAATAATTTTTTAATTTCGAATTCCATATAATGTTTAAAGCAACTCCTCCAGTGTAAGAAATCCAATCATTTTTTTTAAAATGTATTTTGAAAAAATTTAAAATTACCTCGCCTAAATAATCATGCACAGTTTTAATCCAATCTAGTTTTTTTAAATGAGCTACATATTCATCGCCTATAAAATCTACATAATGTGCAAAATTAAAAATTTCATGAATTGTATACATGTCAAATTTATTCAAAAATTTTAAATATTTACTATCTTGGTTGCCAAATGCTTGTAAAGCCATAAGCTTACCTGCAAGATCCATATAATTAAAAGATTTAATACCTAAAAAATTTGCAGCTTCCGACATGCTTATTCCTATTGAACCAAATTTTTTGTAGTTACCTCTTTCTACTAAACGGTTATTTTTAAATATGCTCCACGTGTTATCATTATCTCCAAAACCATCTATGACAACATGATTATTACAAACATTGTATACATTCCAACTATGAATTACAGGCCATGAACTTAAGGCATGTGCGTAATGATGATCGACTCTCGTAACCTTTTTATCTATTAAATTAAATGACTGTTCAGGAAAAAATTCTGTATCTTTAAGACCATACTTTATAGGGTCAATTACAATACCTATTTCATCAACCTCATGTGCTGATATATTCCACACTCTTTTAATTTCACTTTGCCAAGAGTACAAATTGTTATATGCAAAATGTTTTATGTCATACTCTCTCTCAGGTTTGTAATAATGTAGTCCATTGTTATATAACGTGAAGTTACTGTCGTGCTCACAAAGTCTAAGACCTAATAATATCATTCAGTCTCCCTGTTCCAAAAAAAATTAGTCATTATATACCTTGGTTTACTATTATCCATGTATTGAGATGATGCATGTAAAATAGATCCATCAAAGAGAACAGCTCTATTTTCTTTAAAACCTATGACACTGTGTAAAAGAAATTTTTCCTCCTTATTTTTAACATAAAACGATGTTCCATTTTGTAATATATTTTCTCCTTGCACATACACCATACAATTATACAAACAAGGATCTGCATGTATTGTTGCTTTTTCATGACCGAAACTTAAAAATAAAAATGATTGTGCATATTCAGTCTTAACATCACATTCAAAATGTTTTTTTATTGTTTTATATGTGTGCTGACAATGATCACTTTTTTTATCTAAAACAATATGATGATAAAGTTTATTGTTTACACCCGAATAATCATTTGTTCGTGGCGGGTAGTTTTGCTGTATTACATAATTTTTAAAATTGTTAAAATAATCTTCGTCAAAAAAATTATCTACCACATAAATAAAACCATGTTTTTTATTATCTAAACTTATTGTCATGAAGTTGCGTATTCCGTAGATAAATATTCTATCTTTCTTACCCAACCTCGTGGGATTGCTATGGCTCCTCCGCCATGATTATCATCTTTGTCTATACACCATGATCGCATAATTACAATCTTGTCATCGTTATTTACAACCATGTACCCAACCTCTTGGCACACGGCCAACGGAGCATCTACAATATCTTTTATAGGTAGCCAACCTGTTTCCATATCTCTTGCATCAAGCCACGTAACTCTAACCATTGGAAAAGAAGATTTATACATATACTTTTGCATTAAAACTTATGCTTATTCTTGGTTCGTTGTTTAAATTTTTTGTTACAAAGTGCACTAAATTTGAATCAAATATAACCAACTTGTTTACTTTTGGTTTTATTCCGATCGTTGATTTACTTGATAAAAATTTAGAAATATTATTATTATAGTCACCATGATTATCTTGAAGAACTAGATTACCTGAATTGCTTTTTGTTTGTAAATATAAAACACCCGATAAATCTCCTTGATGTTTATGTGGCCAATTAATATCATTTTTATAATTTATATTTGCCCAAAAATTTGTAATGTCTATTTTATTACATTTAAAATTTTTAATACTTTTGCAAAACTCTAAACATTTTTCGTCAATTGTTTGTAGTAAAGGTATAAAAACACCGTTCTTAGGTAAGTTAGAACTTTGCCAACCAAAGGTAACATTGGAAAATTCAGCACCATTAACATCACCACGTCTAAGTAGTTCTATCGTTGCTAATAATTGAGATATATATTTTTTATTTAAATTAGTTTGTGTTTGTCCATAAACATGGGACGGCATAATTAATTTACTTTTCATTTTTAAAATATTTTAAGGTGGCTACCATTCTTAATTCTATGCAAGTTCTGCTTATTTCTCTAGCGCAATGAGGTATAAAACCATCAAATAATAATGCTCTGCCTGGTTTTGGTATGACAGAGTGTATTATTTCTGTCCTTTCAGGATTGGTAAATATAGTCTCACCTCCATAAGACATGGTCCATACTTTATTTAAATAGAACATTACAGTGTAACAATGATCCTCATACCCCCCATCTGTGTGCATCTCATGATGTGTGCCATATAAATAAGAACTAACATAAGCTCTTTTTAATTTATGCTCTTTTTCTGGTAAAAATGTCTGCATTATTTCATCTGATAAATCAAAAAGTTTTTTATGATTATCGTTATTTTTATCTAAATCAGCGTGAAATTTTCTCCAAGTATTATTGTCTCCAGCATGTCCTGTAAAAACCCAACCTTGCAGATCTCTAAAATATCCGTAAAAATTATCTATATTGTCAGTGCTTAAGGCATTATCTATAATTTTAAAAAACATAATTACCAAATAAGCGTGTCAAATCCTGATAGTCTTAATGATATTCTCATTTTGTGAGGCACGTTAAATGCTTTGCCTAGGTGTAAATCTGTAGAGTCCAACATAATTACTCTACCGTGTTTAAATTCTACACTCTTTTTTTGTGTCTCATTATAAAACTCACCGCCAATATTTTCTGTTTCATTGTTTGGTGATAACATTACTATAAAAGATGTGCCTTGATTATAACCATCATCATCCTTGTGTAGACCACCATCCATACCTTTGAATTGTAAGTTTGCATAAATTCCGTGTAAAAATAAGTGAGGTTTACCAAAAGCTTTTTTGATATGATTCCATAAATCT
>Ga0114934_10001567_pt1 | contig 14852 bp, 11 predicted proteins | sample 4SBtaG_2_FD_99695 | JGI IMG/M metagenome (GOLD analysis project Ga0114934, IMG submission 99695) | Deep subsurface microbial communities from Kolumbo volcano to uncover new lineages of life (NeLLi) - 4SBTROV10_white metaG | ecosystem: Environmental > Aquatic > Marine > Volcanic ... | reverse complement strand
TCTATTTCGGGACCGTAGGCCGCCAAATCGCCCTCCTCCAAATGATGGTGCGGTGCCTTCAGCCATCTCCAATATCTCAGCACCACCCATTTCATCGCTAAATTCATTCTTCCACTGCTGATTTTCCTCAGGCTCTAGCGGAGGTTCACCAGATTCTGATTCCGATTCGATTGTTTGTTCTTCAACATCTGTTTCTTCGGTTGAATCTAATTGTGGCCCATTATCTTCGCCAGAATTCTTCCACATGTCTGCAGCATCTGATAATGAAGGGAATAAAGTCTGACTTTCATCTAATTCTGGCGCTTTTGTGGGGGCTTCAATTTGCTCTTCAGTTGATGGTTCTGCCATTGTTGAGGTCTCTTCATCTACAACAGAAAATGGGATTTCCTCTGATTGAGAATCAAATTCAGAAGATTCTGAAACTTTGACTTCTACTTCTGTAATTGGAGGGGCGGCTTCAGCAACTCGCTGAAAAGTAGAATCTTCCACTACAGTCGGTGGTTTTGATGTGATATCAACCTTCAAATCCAATTTACGCCCATTAACTAGTGGCATTCCGCGTGATTGATCTACAACATCTCGGAGATATCTCATTGCCCTGCCAACATGTCCACTGCTTTCTTTCATCACCATATCAAGAAGGGCGTCAGGAGCGGTCCAAGATGAGCGGCTCGCCTTATGCACCCGCTTACCAATGAGGGAGGCCATTTCGGCTCTTGTAAGAGATTCTAGAGAAGGGGTAATATCCATCTCTGAAAGTAGTTCTTCTGGGAAGCCTGATTTCTGGCCAGGAGTGAGAGTAATGATGGTTAAAGCACGGATTTTAGTCAATACCGGCATCAGTTGAGATAGCACTTCTGCAAGCACCGGACCAGGCAATAATGAATGGTCAAAAATGATGACAGGAAGAAGCCCAGTTCGGCCTGCTAATTCTTCCTCCAATCGGTCAATCATCACACTATGTACAGGCGGGGTTTCGAAGTCCTTCATCAAGTCGCAATATATCTGATGCAGAATGGTGGTAACATGGTCTCCTGAAGGCCAAAATACGGTGTGGATTTGGTCTGCAGTTGAAGCAACTGATTGAACTAATGATGAGCGCCCAGAACCTTTCTCTCCTACCACTGCCACAACCCGTGGTGAGACTAACCGGATATTGTTGGCTAAAGCGGTGAACACTTCATCTCTACCAACCATCAACTCCAACTGTTCTCGACTTAGGGGTCTAGTGTCAAAAGGATTTGACCTAATGGCAGGGAGATTCAACATCTCTAGCGCTGTTGATTGCATGATAGGAGCGAACTTGAAGTCCACTTAACATATTTACGCATTTTAAGTTGTAAAAATGATGCGTTCAGAAGCGTTGAACAAGTCACGGAGTTGCCTTTTGCCGGGAAAATGACCCTTGAAAATGGAATTGTTTTGCCGGTTTAACGCGTTAATAACGCATCAGAATAAGCGTTAACCCGTTATTCACAATAAATTAACGCTTCGTTAACGCATTGGATGTAGTAGGAATCATTGCTATCCGCAATAGAGAATCATATCGTGAACCACACCTCAACTAGTAATCCAAATGTTTTGGAAATCCTCGCAATGCTTTAGGGAGTCCGACTCGGGCATCAAGGTTGAGGGAAGTCAATGCCTGTTGATAATAGCCGCCTGAAAGGATTCTACAAATTAAGTGTAAAAGAGCGCCGAGAAATGATTGCTGAATTAGCAGGATTGGACCAAGAAGCAGTAGATGCTTTGGCTGCTACAGGAGAGCTTTCTGAGGCTGCTGCAGATCGTATTATCGAGAACGTAGTTGGGACCCTTGCCTTGCCGGTTGGAGTAGCAACAAATTTCATCGTTGATGGCGAGCATTATCTAGTACCATTTGCCTTAGAAGAACCATCTGTTGTAGCCGCTGCAAGCAACATGGCAAAACGCTGCCATGCCAGTGGCGGTTTCGTCTCTGATAACACCGAACCCATCATGATAGGCCAGATTCAAGTGGTCGGGTGTGATGACCCATTTGCAGCCAAAGAAGCCGTCCTTTCTGCTACTGATGAATTAGTCTCAGCATGCAACGAAGTTGACCCTATTTTAGTCAAATTTGGAGGCGGTTGTAAAGGCCTTGAAGCAAGGGTAATTGATACCGATTCAGGACCAATGGTTATCATTCATATCTTAGTCGATTGCCGCGATGCAATGGGGGCAAATGCAGTCAATACCATGGCGGAAACTATCGCCCCAACTGTTGAGAGAATAACCGGCGGAACAGTGATTTTGAGGATTATTTCGAACCTAGCAGTTCATCGATTAGCAAGGGTAAGTGCTACATTTACTCCATCAGAAATGGCAAATTCGGGAGAAACTGCTGAACAAGGGGGAAAAGTCATTGATGGTATACTACAGGCCTACCATTTTGCTGCTGCTGACCCATTTAGGGCTACAACCCACAATAAAGGCATCATGAACGCTATTTCTGCTATTGCTGTTGCATGCGGCCAGGATTGGCGTGCAATCGAGTCAGGAGCCCATTCCTACGCTTCACATGAGCGAATTTATGGCTCCCTCACTCACTGGGAGAAGGATGCTGATGGAAACCTCGTAGGTTCGATTGAATTACCAATGGCAGTTGGATTAGTTGGTGGAGCAGTTAGAGTACACCCTACTGCGAAGGCAAATGTTGCAATAATGGGGGCAAGAACTGCTGACGAATTAGCCAAAGTGATTGCTGCGGCCGGTATTGCTCAAAATTTAGGAGCCCTTAGAGCACTAGCCACAGTTGGTATCCAAGCGGGACACATGAAGTTACACGCTAGAAATATGGCAGTCACGGCTGGTGCTAATGATGACGAAGTCGACAAAGTTGTTGAAATCGCTCGTGCATCTGGCAGAATAACTGCTGCTGCAATTGAAGCGGCCCTTGAACATGTCCGCAATAGCTGAAATTTTGTGCTAAAGCACAATATTATGAGAATTCTATTCAGTCGACTTTGCGGACATTGATTGCATTAGGTCCCTTTGGACCCTCTCCAATCTCAAATTCCACATTGTCGCCATCTTCGATGCGACCTTCTACTTGGGAAATATGAACGAAGAGGTCATCACCCTCATCTCGCTCGATAAATCCGAATCCTTTGCTCTGATTAAACCACTTTACTTGACCCTCGGCCATAATTCCACCTCGCCCAACCCATACTACTTGAATACACCCTATTGAATATCAAATAACAGGGCAGGAATCTTACAAAAGTTCTAACTCCGAACAAGAAAATCATTCTTCTTCGGAATTTTCTGACAAAGAGCCATTCTCAAGCACTTCAATTGACATTTCCGTGCCTGAGGTGGTGGATTCTCCCTCTTCATCACCTGCTTCTTCACCTGAAAGAGCATCAGCAAGTTGTGAACCCGTCAAGCCTAAGCCAGCAGCCTGTTCTTTGAACCACTGCGCAACTTCTGTTGTAGATGTGTGGGGGCAACCAAAGTACTCTGAAAATCTCCTGGTGGTGCTCAATCGACGTGTATTTCCGTCTCGACGTTTGTCAATTAGGCCCAATTCCCTCAAATCAGAGACATGCTCGTAGGTCACTTGACCAACCATTTCTACCAATTTATTCTGAGCCATTGGTTGATGATAGGCTATCAGTGCTGCAGTTTTTAGCAATCTTTTCGGAATTTCTGTCCTTGCAATCTGCGGAATATGATTAGCCAGATGAGGTTTCACTTCTAGTACCCAATAGCGATTTATTTCAGTCAATTGAATAGCAGTTTGTTCCCTATTTGAGATCAACTCTTGTAAGTCTAAAAGTGCCATTCTAATAGTTGATTCAGTGATTTTGAACTGTTCGGCTAATTCTGCTTGAGGTATTGACCTGCCAGCACCAAATAATGTCGCTTCAAGCAAAGTTGTGAGTTCTATTTCATCACTCATGCTGCCACCTCTGGTGCAAGATGTTCGGTAATCGCGTCAAAAGTACCCAATTCTGGCCACTTATCTTGTAGGAAAATTTCACCATTTGGATATTCCACTTGCCAAATGTCTGTATAACCTCTGTGAGTTAGGAAAAGCGCTGATACGAAACCAACTATTCCACCTTCTGCTTCAGCATCTTCGGGGTCCCAACCTGCATCAATACCCTTAGATTTCAGTTTCTCAGTGACTGATTTAACAGTAACAGGCTCTCCTTCTGGGGATAACTCTCGGATTGATTGCCAAGTTTCACGTATTTCTTCTTCCAAATTTTCTTGATGAACTCGACCCTTCACATTGGCAATTGCCTTCTTTACTTCCAGTGCATGCTCTACTCGGGCACTCTCTCTCAAGCGGCGCTCTTCGGCATCGTCGTGTGCTTCTGAAAGACAAGATAGTAATTCAGCGAGAGTTACTGGCCGTCCACCATCTCTCTTGATGCGCCCATCAAACAGGCCAGGCAATTCTTCTGCTGCTTCACCTGCCAAGACGGTAGTAGTGAAATGGAAATCGTCATCATCGTATTCGGTCTGCCAACTCGGAATGAAATCCCAATCATCATCAATATCTTGGTCTGCATTCTCTGCCCTTTCCAACAGGTTTGCGGCTTGCCCATGTAGGATTTGCCAAGCCATTCGGATTAGCCTTCCACAAGTCGGTAAGTCGATGTTTTCGGCTCCCTTAAGTCGTTCTTTGAACAATTCAATAAAGCGGTTTAGGTCAACATTCCATGGGTCGAGTGTCGCATCCTGAAACATCTGTAAAACCAGGGCAATACTTCTGTCAAATGGGTGACTGAGAGCCTTATGTTCGGCTTCTTCCATCTCAACTAACTCTTGAATATGCTCTGCATACCTACTTTTGTTGAGGGGGAGTGATTCGTCATGGCCAATCATCTCAGCGATGATGTCGTCTCTAAGTGTCTCTGAATCAAGAGCACTCATTGGAGTCACTCTCCTTCATCCTTTGTGATGCCATCTATATCTAGGTCGTCGACCTCTTCTTCGGTGTCTCTTGCATCGAGAATATCTCTTTGTTCCTGCTCAATTGGCAATGCGACTCCGAGTTTTTCTTCCATATCTTCTCTGAAATCTCCTGCCCTATCTGCAAGAGATGAAAGTGTGCCGTCATCTTCGATTTCTTCAGCGAGGTCCTGTGTTTCTGCCTGTTCTAGTTCAGGAGTTGGGGTATCCTCGGATTCCAAGGCAGTATCATCTTGTTCGGCAATTTCAGCCTCTGCTTTCAATTCTGATTCTTTATTGGCAGCTAATAAATCTTCAATATCCAAGCCACCTAGACTTGCTGGTGTAGCGAGTTCTTCTGGTGCCTTTGGCATTTCTTCGACTGCTGGCAACTCATCAAGTGCTTTCTTTGCATCTTTAGTATTCTTAATTGCCTCAAGTTCTTGGTGTGCTGCATCTCCAACTTCAATCGCTTGCTCACGACCGAAATCGGTTATTCTTCTACTGCATCCATCACCTGCGTGAGTGATTCCAATATGATGGTCAGCCAATTGTAGGCTGACCTTACGAAGAGTTACCATGATGAATTGTGCTTGCTCACTGCGTAATCTACACAATGAAGCGATGTTTTCAGCGTTGAAGGTGTCAAGATTCTGATCAACTTCATCAAAGTAGTAGAATGGAGATGGTTCATAATCCTGGATTGCGAAAATCAGGGCTAGTGCAGCCATGGACTTCTCACCGCCCGATAGTAATCCCAATCCACTCTTCTTTCCTGGTGGACTTGCCCACATCTGAAGACCGCCTTCGAAAGGTTTCTTGGGGTTTTCAAAGCGTAATTCGCCTTTACCACCCGGTTGAAGATGTTGGTAGACTCTACTGAAGTTGACATTGACTATGTCCATCACGGTTGTCAAGCGGTCTTTACGCTCAGTCTCAAGTTGGTCTTCGAGTGAAATCAAACTTTGACGGTGCTCGCGTAGTCGCTTTGAGTCTGTGCTCAAACTGTCGCTGCGCTCCTGTGCCTCGTCATATTGTTCAATTGCCCGCATGTTGACATCCCCTAGGTTGCCAACTCTGCGCTCAAGGTTCCTAACAGCTGCCTCGGCTTCTTGAACAGTTGGGAGAACTGCATCATCAGAGGCTGGCTTGATTTCTAATTCAGCCATTTCTGCATCCAGTTCACGAAGTGCTTCCTTCTTCTGGTGAATCTGAAGGTTGAGGTCTGTGATTCGCTTATTTATCGCATCACGGTCCCTGACTTTTTGTTCCAAGCGTGTAGTTAGTTTGACGCGCTCTTCACGTAATGCAATCCTATTATCATCTAACTCTCGGTACTCCTCGGTTATTTGTGAATGGGCTTCACTAACGGTATCAAGTTCCTCTTGGTAGGTTTCAATTTCCGATTCAGCGTCTGATATTTTCTTAGTAGCCTTGTCAACGATTGATTGTTGCTCATCAATACGACGTTGTAGTTCCTTGATTTGGCGGGTCAACAAAATTGATTGATTCTCGCCGCCTGAAAGTGTCCCCTTTGCAGTGAGTTTTGCTCGCTCTGCTTCGTTGCGTTGCTCTTGTGAATCTCGAAGACGCCGGGAAAGATGCTGTGGACTGCCTTCTTGGAGAGCCGTTGCAGCATCGGTCTTTGCTTGGATTGCATCTTGATGAGCATTATTGGCTAATTCAGACGCATTTTCAGCCTTATTCTGCTTTGCAGTTGCTTGTTCTAAATTCTTTAGTGCAACTTTTACTTTGCTTTCTGAATCTTTGAATGATGTTTCAGCACGGGCTAAATCTTCTTTCCATGCCCTCGCTTCAAATGCGTGGTCATCATTAGCAAGATTGGTAATTCGTTGTCGGAGTTGATGCTCGCTTTGGCGTAATTCTGCCAATGCCGCTCGCCCAGTTTCAGCGACTAGGCTAAGGCGTTCAACATCTTCTTCGGCCTTCTCAACCACAGAACTTCCTGCCATCTTGCCGCCAAACTGGGGCCGGTTTGCTCTTGAGGAGCCGCCAACCATTGCACCGCTTCCTTCGACAACTGAACCGGTCCTAGTTACCATTCTAACTCCACCCATGTGGCGGCGAGCAACATCCATTGACTCGACAATTAGAGTGTCTCGTACAACATTGATGACTGCAAGTTCAATTGAATTATCATATTCCAACAAGTCAGAAGCGAATCCTACTACACCGGGTTGTCGTGAAACCATCACGGAACGCCCGCCAGGGCGACGAGATTGCAAACGGTTCAACGGTAGGAAAGTTGCTCTCCCTGCCTTGTTCTTACGTAGCCATGAGATACACTGTGCAGCGGTTTCATCGTCACGGACTACGATACTGTTCATGCCTCCACCCATCGCATAAGCAAGGGCTTCTTCATCGCGCGAATCTTTGGGTGCACAAAGTTCAGACATTGAGCCAAGTATTCCTCTAACCTCACCAGAATCTCTGAGATTTAGTACAGACTTCACTGCGCGAGCCATACCAGTAGTGCTGCCACTTCGGGTCTCTAGTTCACCTCGAGCCCTAACCAAGGCCATTTCTGCATCACGTAATTGGTCCTCTGACCTCTGTACATCATCTAGTAAGCCTCGTTCTTGGCGTTGGATTCTTGCCAACTCTTGAGCCAATTTTGTGCGGTCTTGTTCAGGTGCATTGGAATCAAGTTCTTCACCTTGGAGTAATAAATCGTCACGATTCAACCTCGCCTCATCAAGGGCTGTTTCAAGGTCAGCGAGTTGTTGGTGCAAAAATTCTACATTTTGGCTTTCAGCACCAACTTTTAGAATTGCTTTATTGGCAACTTCTTGAGTCTTTTCAACTTCTTCAGTTGCCTTCCCAAATGCACGATTGAGTTCGTGGACAACTTTGTCACCTGAATCAAGAGCGGAGCGTGCGTTTTCTTCTGCCTCTGCAGCTCCTCGAAGATCCTCTTCTGCTTTCTTGAGGGTTTCTCTTGCTGAATCAAGAGATTCTTCATGAGATACTAATGCTTGTTCGGCTTCAGTCTGTTCTGCTTGCAGAACTTCTTGCTCATCGCTTGCATCTGAAATGTCCTCTTTCAAGCCTGAAATTCGGTCTTTTCTGGTTTCAACTTCGACTTCTAGTCGGCGTTGTTGGTCGCCCAATTTCTTACCATCATCGCCCAACACCTCATTCAATTGCCGCTGAATTTCTGCCAATTCGTCTTCAATTGCCAATTCTTGCTTGTTATCGGCTTCGATTTCCTCGCCGATTTCACTCAGCCGAACAATGTAGTTACCTCTTTCATCTGTTACCAATTCAATTTCTTCTATTCGGCTTCGATGACGAGAATGCATCAAAGTCCGGCGAGCAGTCTCCAGGGTTTCCTGCAATTCGCGATATTTCATCGCCTGCTCGCGTTCTTTCGCCAGCGTTTTGATTCGCTTATTGATTTCATCCTCTAGCAGAGTAATCTGCTCAAGATACTGCTCGACTTTGTCACGCTGGCGATTCGCCTTACGAATCTCATCGTCATAGGATGTTACACCTGCAACATCTTCCAAAACCTTGCGTCGAGCACGGTCAGTCATTGTTGCTAGGTGAGTGACGTCTCCTTGAAGGACGATATTATAGCCGTCTCCTCTAGCACCTGCGCCTGTCAAAAGACGGCGGAATTCAGTTGCAGTAGAGGGCCTTTCATTTAGGTAATAAGCAGAGTTTGAATTGCCTTTACGACCCAATCTGACAGTTCTTGTGAGTAGAACCTCGTCTGTGTCAACCTTCAATCTTCGAGTACCGGAGGCATCTTTTGGATTATCAAAAACTAGTGTGACTTTGCAATTTTTTGCGGCTTTCCCGTGGTTACCACCATTGAATATCAATTGACCTACATTTTCAGCGCGGAGGCTTTTCGAACTCTTAGCCCCTAACACAAACTGTAGTGCATCTCCACAATTTGACTTGCCAGAACCATTCGGCCCAGTTATCCCTGTAAAACCGACTTCAAACGGTATTACGACCTCTCCTTTGAATGATTTAAAATTCTCCATTTCGATTGCTTTTAGATGCAAGTTACCCATCCCCTGCTTTTTGGTCGCGAAAAGCGACTACGATTTCTTCGGGGGATTTCAAGGGACTATAAATGATAGTGGTCAGTCACGCGCGAGAGAGCGGTTTCAAGACCCCGACTTAAGAGCCGTCAAGCGTTTCATAGATTCTATCAATAAGTCTCAAAAAAGCAGAAGAGAACGGTTTTCTGTGAAATTAAATATCAAGAATTAATCTCTATATGAGAAAAAATTGAACCTTTTTGGGAATATCTAACCGTCTTACGCGAATTCTCCCTTGAATTCACATTGTGTACAGCCCTGGCCATTACAGTAATGACACATGCGTCCAACTGACATTTCCTCACCTGAACTAGTGCCAAGTTGGAATATATCCTCATACTGATCTAGTGACAAGGCAGAACGAAGGTCACCAACAGTCATAACTCCACCTTTTTTGGATTTCTTATCTTTCTTTTCGAGTGAACCACGGAAGCCACCAGCACCAGCCATTTGCCAAGGCTCGGCATATTCTGATTTCGGTTTTGACTTGAGCGTGCGTACAGCCTTTTTGATGACCATGACCCCCAAAATCAGGAGTGAGACTTCAACTATGAACGCAGGCATCGGTATCCCAAGAACCAGTGCCCAATCAAGAGGTTGTCCCTCTGTTGTTAGCAACCCCAGCGCATCAGAAACTGCAATTGTCACCAAACTAATACCGAATACCAAGCGAAGTCGAGCCAAGTTCTTTGACCAACCTCTTGAAGCTTTTAATTTGCCAGATTGCTTCAATGCAGCAATCGGTGCTGAAATTGAAAAGACAAATCCTATTGCTGCAATTATCACATCAATTGCATAATAAGTCCCTAATGGAGATAGACATTGATTGCTCTGATGGTCCGCCAAATCTGCATTTATGGTATTTCTATCACAATTACCAGATATAATTTCAATGATTTCCATTTTGTAGTGAACTAATTGGTCAGGATACTGGAAGTAGTATAATCCAACTTCCACATTGTAAACCACAAAAGACAGTAGAAGGACTCCTACTATAGCGAGTATCAACGGCTTCGCCTTTGCCACAATTGATAAGGAGCCGCCGGAGATTGTTAGTAGTTGTGTAATATGGATAGGAAAACATTAGCCTCCTGCACCAGAATTTAAAATCCCGAAGAGGAATCTTCAATTCATATGAGTATGAGGCGATGGCCCGGAGACCCCAGTATGGTAGATGTAACCATAGTCGGCTCAGGGATTGCTGGACTGTTCGTCGCAACCCGTTGTGCGCGGGCTGGACAAAACGTTGCATTAGTAACTAAACAACGTCTTTCAGACTCCTCAACTAATCGAGCCCAGGGAGGTATTGCAGGAGTTCTTGACACTAATGACTCAGAAGCAGTAGAGGCACACATCCTTGACACCCTTGAGGCAGGGGGAGGAATAGGGGACGAGAAAATTGTTCGTATGGTTGTACAAGAGGCCGCCGCGAGAATTCAAGACTTGATTAATGAGGGTGTGAATTTTGACAAAGAAGAGAGTGGTGCTTACGATTTAGCCATGGAAGGTGGGCACAAAGAACGTCGGATTCTACACACAAAAGATGCGACAGGTGCTGAAATCGAGCGTGCACTGATTGCTTCCTGTCGTACGGAGGAGAGGATTACAATCTACGAAGATTGCCTCGCTCTTGACCTCATTTTAGATGACCGTGATTCTAATGAAAGAAAAATCGCAGGTCTTTGGTGTCTCAATTCTGATGGCTCTGTTTTCACTTTGCCAAGCCGCGCTGTTCTAATTGCTACTGGTGGTGCTGGACAATTATGGCGACACACCACAAATCCATCGGTTGCAACCGGTGATGGAATCTCGATGGCTGTTAGAGCCGGGGCTGCTGTTGGCGACCTTGAATTCGCGCAATTTCATCCAACAGCCTACAGCAAGGGTGATTCAAACCCATTTCTAATTTCGGAGGCAGTCAGAGGTGATGGCGCAGTCTTGATGACTGCAGAAGATCTTGAAAACTGGCATCAAGCAAAACAAACCGACTCTTCGGCTGACCCAAACGATTTCTCATTCATGCGCCAAACTGATGCTAGAGGAAGTCTTGCAACCCGCGACATTGTCGCGAGGGCTATTGATACTGAATTGAAACGCAGTGGCCGCCATCATGTATTGTTAGTGACAGAGCATTTAGATGCTGAACATCTTGCATCAAGATTCCCGAATATAGCCAATAAAATGCTCAAAAATGGCCTAAAAATAGGCATTGATGCAATCCCTGTGGCGCCAGCCGCACACTACATTGTAGGGGGACTGGCGGTTAATGAGTGGGGGGAAGTTTGGCAACGCGACCTCGACTCAGATGACCCAACATTTAGTACGAAAAGTGACAGATTAGTTGACGGATTATTTGCCATTGGTGAAACTGCTTGCACCGGACTTCACGGGGCGAACCGACTGGCCAGTAACTCATTGCTTGAGGCTGTGGTATTCTCTCACCGGGCAGGGGTTAGGGTGCTTGAGTGGTTAGAGACCGCGGGACAAGAAAAAACCGGCCTACCCGAATGGCGGGCTGATGGACTTGCAGACTTAGAGGAACACGCGCCTTTGGTGCATGACCGAGCACAACTACGCTCCACAATGAGTGATGATGTGGGACTAGTGAAGAGTAACTGGAGAATGAAAAGAGCACAGAGAAGATTGGCCTTACTCAATGAAGAAGTTGAACGCATTTGGCGGCGCTGTCTGCCTTCAAGGGAAATTGTTGAGTTGAGAAATATGGTGCAATTAGCGCAGATGATAATGGCTGCTTCTTTGGCTAGAAAAGTGAATGTTGGACTTCACTACAACCTTGACCTTACCTAGGTGCTACCGATTGAGTTAAACAGGGAGCGCCATTAGATTGATTCATGTCAATCATAGAAGCATACAATGGAGCCCTGGATATGGGAGATATCGAAACACTTGAAATGATCATCCACGATGATTTTGTGTTCAATCCACACGTTGGTAACGTCACCATGGGCAAGTCAGATATTTTGGGCTTCGTGATGAGTGAAAACAAACCGACTGCAGAAAACAACCGAATTCTGTATGAGAATGATGAAGTTGGAGTTGCTCATTCAATCATTCACTTTGCGAATGACTCGGACTCCGAAGCAGTCTTGTCGTTCATGCAGTTCAAAGACGGTCAAATCATTTCCATAGAAACCGGTGCCACACCACTTTCTCCCGATTACCAATTGATTGGTAACTGAGAAGCTGCGCACCCGGTAGTCACTAAGCAACCCCTTTGCACAATCACTGCTTGATTATATCTAATTCTGAATCGCCAATCCAATATCTCTTTAGAAGCCGTTTAGAATCAGTGCTTAGTGAACTCCTGCCATGTAGAATTCTACCATTATCTATAATCAAACACTCTTCTGGTTTGAGTCTGAATTTAATTGGTTCAGTCTCTCGTACTTGAGTATTGAATGCTTCAAACGCTTCCTTTTGTTCTATGCTTAGATTATCATCAGCCATCCAAAAAGAATAGTAGATACGTAAGCCATTTTCTGATTCCTGAATCATAGGGTGATGATGTAAATCATCTTTGAACACACAATGTTCCATCAAATCAATACCTTGGAGTAACGTTTTTTCTTCTTCATTCATTTCTTGGAAGATTTGAAGCCCGTCAACTACAATGGAAAATCCACCTTGAGGATCTTGGCGGTGGCAATGCCATAGAATGTAATGTGCCAGATGGTGATCAGTGTGAGGTGGCAAAGATTTGTTTGAGCGAACTAATGACCGACTTTCTTTGTCAATCGAAACGTCATTCTCCATAATAATGAATCCAAGTCGGTCAAATAATTCTTGCAAATTGATTTTAGCGTTGGAAAATCTAGACCAACCTTGCGATTCCAACTCGGCCAACACTTCGTCAATCGACATGGTTCGGAAGAATTAAATCTACATTTAGGTCTGTCGTATTATGGCACAGATAGTTAGTGTTGACCTTAGAGACCGAGCGGAACGCTCAGAGAGTTTTCCGAAAGAATGGACAAAAGAGAAAGTGATTCGTTCAATTGAACGCTATGAGAAATTCTTGAAACTAGCAGCAAAAAACCCATCCTTGTCAATCGCTCCAACAAGTGATATTGACGAAATTTGGCATTTACATATGCTCAGTCCTGTATCATATTACAACGATTGTATGGCCCTAATGGGTACAATTCTGGATCATGATGGTGGATTTGGAGCAAAGCCGGAAGAAATTCCTGAACTTGCTTCAACCTTCAACAGAACTGCAGATATGTGGGAAGAAGAATATGGTGAGCCTTATGTTGATGACCCCGAGAGTCAATTGACTGACAACCTTGTTAATTGCTGGCATGATTGTCAAGGCCGTTGTTGGAATGCTTGCAAGTCATGATACCATTGAACCCATTGCGTGATCCATACATCATACCTCCACGGATTTCTGTTCACGATATTTGGCTACTTTATCCATGACCGTGCTGTCGCTCACCCACCTCTCCCATTTGTTTCTCAGAACGAGATATTTTTCATCACCACTTACTGGGATGATTGTAAATTCAGCCGTGCTTCTTGCAATGAGCAATATGAACATAACATCACATTGACATGCTTGAGAATACATAGCAACTTGTGGCAAGTAATTCTTATTCCACTTCTGCCTAAATACCTTATACCATTTTGGTTTATTTTTCTTCTTTCTTTTGGGTAACTTTGAGGTCGTTTTGGTTTCCACTGGTATGTCATTATACATCAAATCTGGAGACCCCCCCACTTTCAAATTCAATTCTTGGCAAAAGAACTCAACTCTATTTCCAGGCTTCCAATTCTCTGATTGTAAATCCATCATTGCTTTAGTTAGAAACTCATCAAAGATGTGGCCCATTTCGATGGTTCCTGTTGGTGATTTTTTCAGAGGAGGGGGTGTTTTGCCATGCCATTTGAGAGCTGTGTTTAGTGCGGTTTCAAAACCAAGTTTTGGCCACTTCGTTTTTTGGGGTTTCTTCAAATCTGATACCCTGAGGTGGTCAGATATGGAATTATACAATTCAAAATGTTCAGGGGTTTCAAACGGAGTATTATTGAGATAATCAAGTAATTCTCTACCAGCGTTTTCGGCAATTGAAAACATATCGGGTGTGCGAACACTACAATGTAAATCTTCAATATCCTTTGGAGATATGAATTCCCACTTGTTATTACTCAAGAAATTGCTGAACCATTCAGAGTTTTCTTTCGAAACTGGGGCTAATTGTCTAACTATTTGTCCGCAATGACGATCAAATTCTTCCGTAACTCCTTCTTCCGAGCAAACACGGCATCTCCAGCGATACGGGGGCGTTAGAGTTGGCTTCGCCTTCCTCTTCTTCGCCTTCCTCTTCTTCCTTGAGTTACTGTTTGTGTTCTCTTGTTTTTCTTTCATGGCCTTTTCACCTTGCGATACGCTGCATATTCGCAGCTTATCGGGATGCAACCAACGAGCACAAACCGATGTTCCGGGATTATTCGCAATATCCTATTTCGTATAAAATATTGGGTTTCCTAAGCAAATGAGTATGGTTTGAAATTGCATAAAAACCATTGAAACCTTTAGGCATTCCTTGATATAGGTGAAAAACGCACTGATTGAAGTAGTACGAACTAGAGGGGACCCCCTTGAATCACACCTTACTTGGGCCCATTTGCTCAAACATTCTAGATCTAATCAATACTACAATGCTAGTGGTTTTCTACAATTTTTAATACGGCTTTCAATACCCCTTCAGGGTCAAGATTGCTTGTATCTATTTCAAATGGAGAAAATGTTCGATATGAGGCAAGAACTTCTTCTCGGCGCAGGTTGTCGCTTGCTAGATTGTCTTCTTCATCTGTTTTTGGTTCTCCACG
>Ga0114934_10001565_pt1 | contig 14860 bp, 14 predicted proteins | sample 4SBtaG_2_FD_99695 | JGI IMG/M metagenome (GOLD analysis project Ga0114934, IMG submission 99695) | Deep subsurface microbial communities from Kolumbo volcano to uncover new lineages of life (NeLLi) - 4SBTROV10_white metaG | ecosystem: Environmental > Aquatic > Marine > Volcanic ... | reverse complement strand
AATTAAAATTGAAGCTGAAAGATGCAAAATGCCTTATGTCAATTATCGTTGGTTAGGCGGTATGATGACTAACTTTAAAACTATTTCAAAAAGTAAAGAAAAATTAGAAGAATTAGATGCTATTTTAAATGATGAAGCTCAAAGCGCAAATTATACTAAAAAAGAATTGTTGAATATGTCAAAAATGCGTGATAAACTGCTAAAAGTCTTTGAAGGAATTCGTAATATGAATGCTATTCCTGATATGCTTTTTATTATTGATACGCGCATGGAAGAAACAGCTGTTAATGAAGCTCAAAAATTAAATATTCCTATTGTGGCTGTTGTGGATACTAATTGTAATCCTGATGTTGTTGATTATCCAATACCTGGAAATGATGACGCTATTCGTGCTGTAGCCCTTTTTTCTCATGTTATTGCAGAAGCTGTCATAGCTGGACAAAAAGATTTACAATTAGATAATGAAGGAAAAGAAGCCATTTCTGAACCAGAAGGGGATGTAAATGTAGCTTATGTTTCTCGTGTAGAAGAAGCTTCTGATGATGATATTGAACACCGTAGTTTTTCTGCAAACGGAGAGATCAAAAATGAATCTGAGGATACAGAAACGAATACGTCTACTGATGACGAGGATAAACAGTCTTTAGATGAGAGTCAAATAAAAGAAGACTCTGACAAAAACGATGATTAAAAATATTATTTTTTTCTGTTAACTTTTTAAGAGGTAAGAGAAAGTTTAAATTATAAGGAGATTATTATGAGCATCAGTGTTGAAGATATAAAAAAATTACGTGAAACTACAGGCGCTGGAATGATGGATTGTAAAAAAGCTTTAACTGAAAGTAATGGTAATTTAGATGAAGCTATTAAATATTTAAGAGTCAAAGGATTGGCAAAAGCTCAAAAAAGAAGTGGCAAAGAAACTGGTGAAGGTGTCATTGCCTCTTATATTCACCCTGGTGCAAGATTAGGCGTTTTGCTTGAGTTAAACTGTGAAACTGATTTTGTATCACGGACTGATGAATTTTCATCTATTGCTAAAGATATTGCGATGCATATTGCTGCAGCTAATCCTACGTATGTTTCTCAAGAAGATATCCCCCAAGAGGTTATAGATAAAGAAAAAGCTATTTATGTAGAGCAAGCCAAAGCCTCAGGTAAGCCTGATAATGTCGTGGAAAAAATTGCTGAGGGTAAATTAAATAAATTTTATGAAGATGTATGCTTGTTAAATCAGCAATTTGTTAAAAATCCAGATATAACTATTAAAGATTTGATTGCAGAAAGTGTGGCTAAAACTGGAGAAAATATTAAAATTAGACGTTTTACTAGATTTGCCTTAGGAGAATAGTTTTTGGGACAAAGAGGGCCTTATAAAAGAGTTCTTCTGAAATTGAGCGGTGAAGTATTAGCTGGGACTACTGGTTCCGGGATTGATACGACTGTAATTTCTCATGTAGCTCAATTGCTTAAACCTATTTTATTGCAAAAAATCCAAATTGGAATTGTGATTGGAGCTGGGAATATTTTCCGTGGTGGTAATCAAAAAAATTCTATCAATATTGATAGAGTCGTGGGCGATAAAATGGGGATGCTTGGAACTCTGATTAATTCTATGGCTATCCAAAATATTTTTTCTCAAAATGGAATATCTGCTGTTGTACAATCAGCAATTGAAATCCCAAGAATGGCTGAATTGTTTGACCAAACAAAATCTTTAAATTATCTTAAAAATGAATCTGTAGTTGTTTTTGGTGGTGGAACAGGAAATCCCTTTTTTACTACAGATTCTGCTGCTGCCTTGCGTGCCTCTGAAATTCATGCCGATGTCATTCTTAAGGCTACTAAAGTCGATGGTGTTTATGATAAAGATCCTGTTCAATATAATGATGCTCAATTATATAAAACTATTTCTTTTAGTGATGTTTTACAACAAAATTTGAAAGTTATGGACTCTGCTGCAATTTCGCTTTGCAAGGAAAATAGTATCCCTATTATTGTTTATAATTTTTATGACGAAACTGCCTTATCAGATATTTTACTAAAAGGTGTAGAAAAAGGCACTTATATAGGAGAATAAAATGATTCAAGATGTTTATTCAAAAATGAATGAAAAAATGCAAAAATCTGTTGATGCTATGCTGAATGAGTTTAAAAATTTGCGTTCAGGCCGCGCTTCTACTGCGATGCTTGATGGAATTAAAATTGATTACTATGGGACTTTAACTCCGTTAAAACAAGTTGCTAATATTTCTACTCCAGAAAGTCGTTTAATCGTTATTCAACCTTGGGACAAAACTATGTTGTCTGTAATCGAAAAAGAAATTCAAAAGTCAAATTTAGGAATTAATCCTTCAAATGATGGGAAAGTGATTAGACTTAATTTGCCTCAATTGACTGAAGAGCAAAGAACTCAGATTGCAAAAATTGCTCATCAAAAAGCTGAAGAATGTAAAATCGCTATTCGTAACATTAGGAGAGAGGGAAATGACGAAATTGATATAATAAAAAAAGATGGCCATATTAGTGAAGATGATACCAATAAAGCTAAAAATGAAATTCAGAAAATTACAGATGGTTTTGTTAAAAAAGTTGATGATTTATATGCAGAAAAAGAAAAAGAAATTTTAACAGTTTGAAAAATCACAAAAAATATGTCTAAGGCATTAAATGTAACATTTTCAAATTTTGAGAAAAAATGGATTTGTTCTTGGGCCTCGGATTCGATTTATGAAAGTAACCATTGGGGTGATGGTGTTACTTTTCTTAAAGAAGAAGACAGTTTAATCGCAAAATTGCGAAGTGATAATAATGATTTCATTCTGTATAAAAATGAAATCAAGCAAATTTATACTTGGCTTGTTGATAGGATTGGTGATGGTTCAGTTTTAATTGGTGAGGATATGGTTATTGGTCGTAAAATTATTGCCCTCTATGAAAAAGCTTTCCCTGAAAAATCTAAAGATGTAGAATTTTTAAAAAAAATGATAGGAGAATGAAAGTAATGTCGTATAAAATTATTAAAGTACCTTCAAATGGTGAAAAAATTACTTTTGAAGAAGGGAAATTAAATGTTCCAAATCATCCCATTATTCCCTTTATTGAAGGTGATGGTATTGGTGGGGATATTACAAAAGCTACTCTTCCACTTTTGAACAAAGCTGTGGAGAAAGCTTATAACGGTAAACGTTCACTTCAATGGATGGAGATTTTTGCTGGTGAAAAAGCTTACTCACTTTATAATGAATATTTACCAAAAGAAACCCTTCAGGCTATAAAAGATTTTATTGTGGCTTTAAAAGGTCCTCTTACTACTCCTATTGGAGGGGGATTCAGAAGTTTAAATGTAACTTTAAGACAAACTTTAGATTTGTATGCTTGTGTTAGACCTGTTCGTTATTTTAATGGTGTTGTAGCTCCTGTTAAAGAACCTCAAAAATTAGATGTTGTTATTTTTCGTGAAAATACTGAAGATGTGTATAGTGGTATTGAATGGGAGGCTTATTCTGACGAAGCCAATGCAATTATCCATTATTTAAAAACGCATTTTCATACTCATATAAATGAATCCTCTGCTATAGGAATAAAACCAATTAGTGAAGATGCGACAAAAAGACTAGTGCGCTCAGCTATTTCTTATATGATTCAAAAAAAACGTAAAAGTTTGACTTTAGTACATAAAGGGAATATTATGAAATATACTGAAGGGGCTTTTAAGACATGGGGTTATGAAGTAGCTTTGGAAGAGTATAGAGATATCTTTGTTTCTGAAGATGAATTATATGCACAGTATGACGGCAAACTTCCTGAAGGAAAATTCCTCGTTAAAGATAGAATTGCTGATAGTATGTTTCAGCAAGTGCTTTTGCGTCCTGATGAGTATGATGTGATTGCATTACCAAATTTAAATGGAGATTATTTGTCTGATGCCTGTGCTGCCCAAGTAGGGGGGATAGGATTGGCACCAGGTGCGAATATAGGCGATTATATTGGATTATTTGAAGCCACACATGGAACTGCACCAAAACATGCTAACAAGAATAAAGTTAATCCTTCATCATTAATTTTATCTGGAGTAATGATGTTGGACTATATGGGCTGGCCTGAAGCTGCCGACATGATTACAAAAGCTATTGAAAAAACTATACAAAGCAAAGTTGTTACTTATGATTTGGCGCGGTTAATGAATATTGAACCTGTTAGCACTTCTGAATTTGCAGAACAAATCCAGGAAAATTTATAAAAATGAAAGCCGATGTTTTAGTTATTGGTGCTGGAATTGCTGGTTTAACTACTGCTATTAACTGTGCAGAAGCAGGATATCAAGTTATTCTAATTTCAAAAGCAAAACAACTTTCTGAAAGTAATAGTTCCTATGCACAGGGCGGTATTGTTTATAACAAAAAAGAGACTTCACCAGAAGCCTTAATAAAAGATATTTTGCGTGCAGGTGGCCCTTTAGTAAAAAAAGAAAGTGCTAGCATTGTAGCTCGAGATGGTGCATCTGTTATTGAAAATCTTTTAATTAAAAAGGCTAAAGTGCCTTTTACAAAAAACAAATTTGGATTTCAACTTACTAAAGAAGCTGCTCATTCTCATAGACGAATTCTTTTTGCTTATGACACAACTGGTAAATATATAATTGAGGGGCTATTAAATTATATAAAACAAATTAAAAATATTAAGATTTTATCCGAACATATGGCAATCGATATTTTAACTAGAGAACATAATACTAATGATATCCATTCTGTGTATATGAAGCCAGAGGCTTTAGGCGCTTATGTTTATAATCTAAGATCTAATAAAGTTAAAAAAATTTTAGCCCATGTTACTGTGCTTGCAACTGGTGGAATCGGACAAATTTATAAACATACTACAAATCCTAAAATTGCAACAGGTGATGGTATTGCTATGGCCTACAGAGCTGGAGCTAAAATTATTAATATGGAATACACGCAGTTTCATCCTACTACTTTATTTGGACATTCTGCTCAAAATTTTTTAATTTCTGAATCTGTGAGAGGTGAGGGTGCTGTTTTAATTAATCAAGATGGTAAAGAATTTATAAAACATCATAAAGGTTCTTTAGCCCCTCGGGATATTGTTTCCATTGCTATTCATAATGAACTAATTCAATCTCACAAAGAATTTGTCTATCTTGATTTATCGAAAATTCAAAAATTAAACATAAAAAAGCGTTTCCCTGGAATTTATAACAAATGTTTAAAATATAATATTGATATAGAAAAAGATCTTATTCCTGTTGTCCCAGCTTTTCATTTTTCCTGTGGTGGTATTTTCGTAGATAGTTGGGGTAGGTCTACAATCCAAAACTTATTTGTAGCTGGGGAAAGTTCCTGTACAGGTTTACATGGAGCTAATCGTTTAGCTAGCACATCATTATTGGAAGGTGTAGTTTGGGGAGACAGAATATCTAAATATATAAAAAAATATAATAAAAAATACTTTGAAAAAAAATTCCCCGTTGTAAGAGATTGGGAATCAAAAGGTGTGCGAGATAAAGAAGTCGATCCAGCTTTATTAAAACAAGATTGGGAGACTTTGAAAAACACAATGTGGAATTATGTAGGTGTCGTGCGAACTAAAAATCGATTACAAAGAGCTCAAAGAGATTTGACAAATCTTCGTTCTTCTATTGAAACCTTTTACCGAAACACAATTCTTTCAGCTGATATTATCGAATTGCGTAATGCTGTACAAGTAGGTCTAATTATTGCCAATGCAGCCTGGCAAAACAAGACATCTCGTGGTGGACATTACAGACTGAATTAAATTCTAACTTAAAAGCTCATTCATTTTTTTTCTAATACCTTCTATCTGGGATTCATTTAAATTAAAAAATTGAGATAAGGAGAGTATTATTTCTTGAAATTGTTCTTTGTTAAAAGAAACTACTTTTTTTGAAAACTTCCATTCCTGATCTTCCTCATCTTTTCTCCATTTTTCACGAATTTGGATGTACTTGATTCCTTTATATTCAGATATAGCAATTTCTTTTCTTTTTACTTTCCCTTCTGTATAAGCGAGTAGAGATTCCATAAAATCCTCCTTTGTTTTTTATTAATTTATACAATTTTTGATCAAAAGGCAAGATTACTTATTTTTTGTACATTTGTTTTTTTTATTATTGAAAATTAAAAAAAAAATATATATATTTCTTTTGGAGGTTAATATGAAAATTATAACTGTAGGTCATCCAACATTACGAGAATCTGTTGTGCCAGTAAACAATATAAATGCTACTTTTGTAAATCAAATTAATGATATGTTTAAATTAATGTATAATTCTAATGGAATAGGTTTAGCGGCTCCTCAAGTCAATATAAAACAAAAATTTTTTATTGTTGATACTCGAGAGACTGATGAAAAATTAGTGTGTATCAATCCGAAAATTGTTTCTCGATTAAATCAAGATGTCGAAATGGACGAAGGCTGCCTCAGTATCCCCGGAGTTTATGGACCAGTTAGACGACCTAAAAGTGTTGTTGTGGAATTTATAGATTTAGATGGCAAACCTCAAACTTTAAAGGCAAAAGGTCTCTTGGCGCGTGTTATTCAACATGAGTATGATCATTTAGAGGGAATTTTATTTATAGACCATCTTAGTGAAGAATATTTGAAAAAAATTAGTAAAGAATTAGAAGAAATCCAAAGAAAAAATAGAGAAAAAAAATGAAAATATTATTTTGGGGAAATGGGGACTTTGGAGTTTCTATTTTCAAAAAATTAGTATCTGCTGATTATGACTTGGAATTAATGACTATGCCTCCTAAAAAAAAGGGGAGAGGCCGTAAAATGGTCAGTAATAATTATTTAAAGTTTTGTAATGATAATGCTATCCCTGTTCATATTTTCGACGATTTAAATTCAAAGGAATTCTTAAAAGTAATTAAAAATATAAATCCTGATTTGAATATTGTCGTTGATTATGGCAAAATCATTCCGGAATCTATTCTTACTCTCTTTCCTGATAAATTTATAAATATCCACCCCTCTTTACTCCCAACGTATAGAGGCGCCAGTCCTATTCAGACAGCCTTACTTAATGGAGATAAGAAAAGTGGTGTAACTATACAAAAAATGATAAAAGAATTAGATGCAGGGAATATTTTGGTGCAGCAATCTCTCCCCATCGAAGATGAAGATAATTTTGTAACTTTAACTAAAAAAATGACAAGCTTAGCTGAAATTTTGCTTTTAGATTTTTTGAAAAGTTTTCCTTCAACTGAAGATATTCCTCAAAATAGTAAATTGGCAACTTTTTGTCATAAATTGTCAAAAAAAGATTATACGACTGATTGGCGTGAAGATGCTCTACATATTCATAATAAAGTGCGTGCTTTTTTTCCTAAACCTGGTTTAAAAGTTATCTTCAGAAATAAATTTTTAAAAATTTTAAAAACCGAATTGAATCATACTAAAGTTGCTGCAAAACCTGGTATAATAACAGGGGTGAGCAAATCTTTTGTAACTGTAAGTGCACTAAATGGTGGTTTAAATTTATTGCAAGTTCAGCCACAAGATAAAAAAGAAATGGCTATCAAGGATTTTATTAATGGTTATAGACCTAAAATTGGTGAAGAAATGAGGAGTGTTTTATGTTAGAATTCGAAAACATTAAAGAACTAAAAAATATAATTTCTGATTCTAAGAAAAAGAAAACTAAACATATTTCTGTTTTTCAATCTGTTTTTAGGATGATTGTTTTTTTGATAGCTTATGGAATTATCATGGTTTTAGTCACTATTTTTACGTACAATACTTTTAGCCATAAAGCCAAAATTATTAAAATGCCAAATGTAGTCAATAAAAATTTTTTAGAGGCTTACATGATCCTTCATAATTTAAATTTAAATGTTAAAGTGCGTTTAAAAAATTATAACAATATTCCTTATGGTGTTGTAGTTTCTCAGTCTGTATCACCTACAAAATTAGTAAAAGAAAAACGTTTTATTGCCTTAACTGTTAGTCAGGGGAAAAATAAAATTGTATTGCCCGCTGTTTCTACAAATGAATTAGAATATCGTTCGTTATATATAGTATTTAAAATCCCCAATAATTTACCACCAGAGCTTGAAACAAATCAAAATAATACAAATGTAAATGTTAGTGTTTATATCAGTGATGAAAATACATATAATAATGATTTAATTTATAATGAAACAGCTAATTTAGGTGATACAATTAAAATTCCAGTAAAAGCAACAGGGAAGATAAAAGAACGAATTCTTATTAATAAAAAATTATTTTTAGAGAGGGAAGAATAATGACTTCACGAAAAATTATACCTTCACCATCTGTGTTAGCTGCTGACTTTGGTGATATGAAATCAGAATTAATGAAAATAAAACAATTCAATGTGCCTTTTGTTCATATAGATATTATGGATGGTCATTTTGTCCCCAATATTTCCTTTGGACCTCGCATTACTGAAGATATAAAAAACCATGTTGATGCTGATCTGGATGTACATCTCATGATTTCAGATACTGAAAAATATATTGATGATTTTATAAAACTCAAACCGAAAATCATAAGTTTCCATATTGAATCTGTTAAATTTTATTACAGAATGATTAATCATATAAAAAAATCTGGTATTAAAGTAGGTGTTGCTTTGAATCCTGGAACACCTTTATCTGCCTTAGATTCTATCCTTCCTGATATAGATCTTGTTCTTCTCATGACTGTTGACCCGGGATTCTACGGTCAATCTTTTATTCCTACTATGATTAAAAAAATAGAAGAATTATATATAATAAGACGCAAAAAAAACTTTAATTTCCTAATCGAAGTTGATGGGGGAATTAATAAGGCTACTATTGAACAAGTTAATGAGTTTGTCGATATGGTTGTTTTAGGAAAAGCTTTTTTTAAAAATCCTAATGTAGAAGAATTAATGAAAAAATTGGAAGTTTAATTTGTGCTAAAAATAAAAATACATAAACTTCAATTAAATAATCCTATTTTAACGGCTTCTGGGACTTTTGGATATGCTGATGAGTTTAAAAGCCTGTTAGACCTAGAAAAATTAGGTGGTGCTGTATTAAAAGGTTTGACTCTTAATCCTAAAAAGGGGAATCCTCCTACTCGCATTGCTGAAACTCCCTGTGGGATGCTAAATGCTGTTGGTCTTCAAAATGTCGGTGTTCATGATTTTATTGAAAAAAAATTACCTTTATTGAAAAATGTGAAATTGCCTTTAATTGCTAATGTAGCAGGGGAAAGTGAAGAAGAAAATATAGAAATTGTTCGTGCTTTAGATAATACTGAACAAATAAAAGCCATTGAATTAAACGTCTCTTGTCCTAATGTGAAACAAGGGGGAATGATTTTCGGTACAAATCCTAATCTTTTATCTCGTCTTGTTAAAGTAGTAAGAACTCACACAAAAAAAACATTAATTGTAAAATTGTCTCCTAATGTGACTGATATAACTGAAATGGGAAAAATTGCTGAATCAGAAGGGGCTGATGTTATTTCTGCTATTAACACATTGCTTGGTATGGCTATCGATGTTAATAAACGAAAACCTGTTTTATCTAATGTTTTTGGAGGTTTATCTGGTCCAGCTGTAAAACCTGTAGGATTGAGAGTGATTTGGCAACTCTATGAATCTGTAAAAATTCCTTTAATTGGAATAGGTGGAATTTCGAGTTATAAAGATGTTTTAGAATATATTTACGCAGGTGCTTCTGCTGTACAAGTGGGGACAGCCAATTTTGTAAATACCCGAGCAGCGGAAGAAATTGCCACTGATTTAGAAAATTATTGTAAAAAAAATAATATCGCAAATATAAATAATCTTGTTGGTGCTGCGCATTGATTTTTTCAATTAAGTACAATCACTAATATTGTAACTTAATAGAGGTATATTTATGAAACTAAAATCAGAACATAGGCACTGTAGGTTTTGAAAAAGCATTTTAAGTTCTGCCTCTATTAATCGTTTTTATACAGGCCAATATGCCTTAGTAGTACATAATTTTATTCAAGTTAATCAATATATTTTTAGTACTGAAAAAATATATAAATGATTGTTCATAAAACAAGCAGTTTTATACATTAAACTAAGAAAATGTGCCAATTATGTATTTCGTATCAAAATTGCATGTGAAAAAAAGATTTTTTTTTTGACTTTTTCTTGTTTTGTAAATATATTCTATGAGGGAGAGATGCTGGAGCGGTTGAACAGGACGGTCTCGAAAATCGTTGTAGCCGCAAGGCTACCGAGGGTTCGAATCCCTCTCTCTCCGCATAATAATTGAGGGTGCTATGAATATTTTTCTTGTTTCTTTTCAATTTGAAGGTAATATTATTAATGGCGAAGGTGTTCATGTTCGCGAATTAGCCAGAGAATTGATTAAGAAATCACATAATGTAACTGTATTAACTCTTGGTACTAAACAACAATTACAATTTGAAAATGTTATTCTCGAAGATCCCTATGATAAGAACAAAGGGAATCAAAAAATAAAAGTTCCAACATATAGATTTTTTGTTTCAGATTCTCCTTATTTAAATACACCTTATGATGGAACTTTTGATGATCATGTAAGACGCATTAAAGAATTTGATCTTCAAGTGCTTGGTTTTTTGCGTGCCCAAAAAAATCAATCTCGTTCTATTGTCCATTTACATGGTCGATTTATGATTCCGTCTTTAGCTAAAGAAATTAAATTATATACAAAATTTAAGATTGTTTCTTCACTCCATAGAATTGAATCTATGTACAATCCCACTCAATTATCTGATATAAACTATAAACGAAAATCTCTCCTTTATCTTGAAAACAAAGAATTGCTCTCTGTTAAATATAGTAATGCCGTTATTGTGCGTAGTAACTTGAACCGTGATTTGCTTTCTGAGTTATTCTCAGGAAAAATTCAAACTGAAAAAATTCATGTTCTCCCAAGTGCTGTGCCCATGCCTTTTATTCATCGGCCTATACCAGCCCCCAAAATTGTAGATGACTTTAAAAGCTATTATGGAATTAAAGGCGATTTAATTTTTAATCTTAGTGTTATAGAACCTGTGAAATCTATCGAATATACGATTCAAGCAGTTCCCTTGATTCATAAAAAATTACGTTCTGTTTATAAAAATAAACCAGAAAATTTTACTTATATTATTGCTGGCCTACTTAGAAAAGAAAATAGTGATTATTACAATAGACTTCAAAAATTAGCTGCTAAAGTGAATAAAAAATATAAAAATAGTATAAGAATAATGCCAAATATTGACGAAAAAACAAAAGAAGAACTTTTCGACACATCTTCTGTGTTTCTTTATTCTTCTCTCATTGAACCTTTTGGGATTACTATGGCTGAGGCTATTGTAAAAGATAATGTTATAATCGCCTCTAATACTGAAGGTGCCCGTTTATTGTTAAATAAAAATAAAAACATTAAGGCTCCTTTTTCTGTTGTTGATCATGGCATTATTGTTCCTTATTTTGATATGGGTAAAAGAGCTGAATTTTTTGCTAAGGCTGTTTTGTATGCTTTTACTCATAGAAAAGAATTAGAAAAAGTAAAAAAATTAGGCCAAAATTATGTTTTAAAACAATACGCTTGGAGTACTTTGGTTAAGAAAAAAATAGAGATTTATAAATCTGTATTACATAAAAAATAAGTATATTTTATAAAGGAGAAAAATATGAGCACAAAAATTTTACTGCCGGATAATGAGTTGCCAAAAAAATGGTTTAATATCCTTCCTGAATTGATGGATTTAAAAACCCCTTTTGAACCAGCCCGACATCCAGGCACAAAAAAACCTCTTGAACCTGCTGACTTAAAAGCTTTATTTCCAATGGGATTAATTGAACAAGAAGTCTCTATGGAAAAAGAAATTGAAATTCCTGAAGAAGTACAAAAAATTTATAATATTTGGCGGCCTACACCTTTGCATAGAGCTAAAAATTTAGAAAAAGCTCTTGGTACACCTGCTCATATTTATTTTAAAAATGAAAGTGTGAGCCCTCCTGGAAGTCATAAACCTAATACTGCTGTTCCTCAAGTGTATTATAATAAACTAGAAGGAATTAAGCGTTTAACTACTGAAACAGGTGCTGGTCAATGGGGTAGTGCTCTTTCTTTTGCTTGTAATTTTTTTGATATCGAAGCAATGGTTTATATGGTTCGTATTAGTTTTGATCAAAAACCATTTAGACAATTGCTCATGCAGTCATGGGGTGGTCAGTGCGTGGCTAGTCCATCTGATTTAACTGAATCTGGACGCGCTGCTTTAAAAGAAGATCCCAACACTCCTGGTAGCTTAGGATTGGCTATTAGTGAAGCTGTAGAAGATGCTGTTACTAGAGAAGATACGCATTATGCTTTAGGGAGCGTTCTTAATCATGTTATTCTTCACCAAACTGTTATTGGAAATGAAACTATCAAACAAATGGCAATCGCAGGCGAAAAACCAGATATATTAATTGGTTGCGTTGGTGGCGGTAGCAATTTTGGAGGTTTCGTGGCTCCATTCGTACCAATGGTAAAATCTGGTGAAAAAATAAAAATGATCGCTGTTGAACCTGCAGCTTGCCCCACTTTATCAAAAGGCTTATATGCTTATGATTACGGTGATATGGCCGGTTTAACACCATTACTCAAAATGTTTACTTTAGGGCATAAATTTATGCCTCCTAAAATTCATGCCGGAGGATTGCGTTATCATGGGGATTCTCCAATCGTTTCTCAGTTAACTAAAGAAGGTATCGTAGAAGCTCGTACTTATCACCAAAGAGAAGTTTTCGACGCTTCTATTTTATTTGCTAGAACAGAAGGCTTTATTCCTGCTCCTGAAACCTCTCATGCCATAAAAGCAGCCATTGATGAAGCAGTTAAATGTAAAGAAACAGGTGAAGCTAAAAATATCGTTTTCAATTATAGTGGCCATGGTCATTTCGATATGGTTTCTTATCAAAAATATTTTGATAATGATTTAGAAGATTATGCTTTGCCTCAGCATGAAATTGATGAGGCTGAAAAAGATTTACCACAAATTTAATTAAAAAAAAGGGAGGCAGGTCATTGTCTCCCTTTTTTTTAACAAAAGTCTATTATTGTATTTTTTTTAAAGTGAAATTTTATATACAGCCAGTGACTAATAATTTTTTGAAAATTTTCAAATTAAAATATTTTTTTTATTTCAGATAATTTTTTGATCTCTGATATAGAGTTTTTTATATATCCTTTATAAAATCACGCAGATAAGCGGCTTTTTCAAATTCTAAATTCTCAGCTAATTCAAACATTCGTTTTTCTAATTGTTTTTTCAATTGTTTCTTGTAGTCATCATCAGATATTTTTTTATTTTTATTTAGAAGATTTTTAGTTTCAATAATTATATTTTCAACATCAGTTTTCGCTTCCTTTTTTTGAGATTCTAAAATATCAACTATTTCTTTTTTTATAGTTTTAGGAGTAATATTATGAGCTTTATTGTATTGTAGTTGCTTTTCTCTCCTTCGTTTTGTCTCATTGATAGCTTTTTCGATAGATTTAGTCATTTCATCAGCATAAAGAATAACACGACCTTCAGCATTTCTAGCAGCACGACCAATAGTTTGTATTAGAGATGTATGGGAACGTAAAAATCCTTCTTTATCAGCATCCAAGATGGCCACTAAAGCTACTTCAGGTAAATCAAGACCTTCTCTTAAAAGATTAACACCAACCAGACAGTCAAATTCCCCTTTTCGCAAATCACGCAATATTTCAACACGCTCAATTGTGCTTATTTCAGAATGAAGGTATTTGGTTTTTATATTTTTTTGTAGAAGAAAACTACTTAAATCTTCTGACATTTTTTTTGTAAGAGCTGTGACTAAAACTCGAAATCCCTTGTTAACAGTTTTTTCAATCTCTGCAATCAAATCATTTATTTGGGTTTTTGCTGGTCGAACAATAACTTCAGGGTCTAAAAGGCCAGTAGGTCGAATAATTTGTTCCGCAATAATAGCAGAATTTTCCATCTCAAAATCGCCAGGTGTAGCAGAAAGGAAAACTATTTTTTTAGCTTTATCAAGAAATTCTTCAAAATAAAGAGGTCTATTGTCATAAGAGGAAGGCAACCGAAAACCAAAATTTACAAGATTATCTTTGCGTGCTCGATCTCCTCTGTACATGGCTTTTAGTTGGGGGATTGTAACATGAGATTCATCAATAAAAACTAAAAAATCTTTTTGAAAGTAATCCAAAAGTGTAGCAGCAGGTGAACCAGGCATACGTCCAGAAAGATGACGTGAATAGTTTTCTATTCCATTGCAATATCCCATTTCAAGTAGCATTTCTATATCAAACATGGTTTTTGTATGAAGTCTTTGGGCTTCTACAAGTTTTTTTTGTTTTTTGAAATATTCTTCTCGTTCAGCTAATTCTTTTTTAATGTTTTCAATACCTGTTTTTAGAGTATCTGGGCTTGTAATGAAATGTTTAGCTGGATAAATGATAGTTTGGTTTAATTTTTGTTTTACTTCATTTGTAAGGGGGTTGAATCTATAAATATTTTCAATGGTTCTATCAAAAAATTCTATTTTAATGGCATCATCAGAATAAGCAGGGAAAATATCAACATAATCACCACGCACACGAAATTTGCCACGACTAAATTCAATATCATTTCTTTCATATTGAATAAAAATCAACTGGTTAAGCAAAACTTCTAATTCTAAATCAGTATTTTTTTTTACCACAATAACTTGTTTTTTATAATCCTCAGGAGAACCTAAGCCATAGATACAGGACACACTTGCCACAATAATCACATCTTCGCGTTCAATAAGAGAGGATGTGGCTCGTAAACGCAATTTATCAATTTCTTCGTT
>Ga0114934_10001564_pt1 | contig 14872 bp, 13 predicted proteins | sample 4SBtaG_2_FD_99695 | JGI IMG/M metagenome (GOLD analysis project Ga0114934, IMG submission 99695) | Deep subsurface microbial communities from Kolumbo volcano to uncover new lineages of life (NeLLi) - 4SBTROV10_white metaG | ecosystem: Environmental > Aquatic > Marine > Volcanic ... | reverse complement strand
TCGATACGATTGTATTGGATAATTCGATTAATATAGGATTGCTTCAGCCGTTCGCCTTTGGGGGCCAAAAGTACGCCCTTGGCCGTATACACGTCGCGCGTAAGCACCATTCCTTCGCGCAAATCGGAAACATCCACTTTCATCTCATCGGTATTTTTATCTTCCTCATCCTGGTATTTTAGATATTCCAGGAAGTAATCAACAAGATCCCCCTGGAACAGAATATTCCGATTTCCTTTAAGATACGCAATGGCATCCTTTTCCAGACTTTTTCTGAAGGTTCCTCTCCTGTAAATCAAATTATCATATGCATTTGGAATAGAAATAATTCTTGCTCCCAAAGGAATAGCTTCTCCTTTTAATTGATCGGGAAAGCCCTTTCCATTCAGCATTTCGTGGTGGCTGCGAACAATTTGCCCCAACCCTTCAAGTTTTTTAATCGTCATCAGAGTGGTCTGTCCCACAATCGGGTGGTTTCTATAAATCAGAAACTCATTTTTGGTCATCTGCGATGGAGTCTTTTCCAAAACCGGATCCGGCACACTGATTTTACCGATGTCATGTAAAATAGCCGCCATTTCTATCTGATTGACTTCAGAACCGTTCAAACCAATCCGTCGAGCAATAAATTTAGAAGCAGTTGCCACGCGTTTCGAGTGACTTCCCACGTAGAAATCCCTCATTTCCAGCAAACTTGAAAAGGTTTTAATCGTCTCAAAAATGCTGTCTTCAAGATCCTTATTAAGCTTTTCCAATGTCTTATTTTGGGTAGTAAGTTCCTGGCTTTTCTTCAGAACTTCCTCTTCCAAATCATCTGTCAATTTCTTGAGCATATTGTTCTGCTTGACGATCAATTTTCTAAGACGTTTGTTTTCTTGTGTCAAATCATATTTTTGAATGGCTTCCCAAATGGTTTGCCTAAACTCGTCTTCCTTCCAGGGTTTGGTGATGTACCGGTAAACCTCACCATTGTTGATAGCGGCCATCGTTGCTTTGATGTCGGCGTAACCGGTCAAAATCATTCGAATAGATTCGGGTGCAACCTTCTTCACCTGCGAAAGGAATTCCACTCCGCTCATATGAGGCATTTTTTGGTCAGAGACAACCACAGAAATCTCATTGGCTCGCACAAGATCAAGCCCTTCCATTCCACTGGTGGCCGTCAGAACATCAATATCATCCTTTCGAAAGGTACGCTTGAGCGTGTGCAAGATGTTTTCTTCGTCATCAACGAATAAGACTTTATGTGAGGACATCATTCATCTCCCAATCATTAGACTTCGAAAAATACAACCGTTGCACCCCGAGTGGCAAAATTGTCCTGTACCACACTGGCTTTTACGTGGAAGGTTTTTCCAAAATAGTTGTAATTTCTGAGTTCCAATTTTTGATTCTTGTCGATGGCTTCACCGATTATCTGTGAAATTTCTTCAGGAAAAATTTCATCTACGGTTTTACCAATAGGATTCATTGCCTGTTTCTGAAATAGTTCCGCAGCTTCTTTATTTAGATACACAATGTATTTTTCTGTCGCCACACCCATGACGGCCGTGGGAAGATTATCCAATATCTGGTGAGACAATTCGAGCGCCTGGTTTTTGATTAGAATTTCCCGTGTTCGCTCTTCCACAATATCTTCCAACTGTCGATTCATGCTTTTCAGTTCGAGCAGTTGCTCTTCAATCTTTTTATTTAATTTCCGATTTCTTTGCACCAATTCCCAATGTTGAAGCGCAAGGTTTACTTCCTGACGCAGTTCAATCTCATCCCAGGGTTTGGTTAAAAGCCGATAAATTCCGCTTTCATTTACCGCTTTTGTCACCATATCAATAGAGGCGTATCCACTGAGAAGCATTCGAATGGCATCCGGCTGTATTTTTCTGGCTTCGGCAAGAAATTCCACGCCGTTCATTTCAGGCATTCGAAAATCGGCAATAATCAGATGTACCGCTAAATTCTCCAGAATTTTCAACCCTTCCTGTCCGGAGGAAGCCACAAAAACATTGAACATTTCTTTTCGAAAGCTCCGTTGAAGTGCGCGAAGCACATTTTCTTCGTCATCCACGCACAGAACATTGTATTTTTTTTGCATTTTTGTTACCATTCACGTTCTATTTTGCAAGAACAGCGTCCGTCTCCTCCGTTTCGGGAACCGCTTCTACGGGCAATTCAATTGTGAATCGCGTCCCGGTTCCCACCTTGCTCTCAACCCGAATTTCACCATTGTGTTTTTTTATGATATTGTATGCGGTACTTAAGCCCAGCCCCGTTCCTTTGCCCACTTCCTTGGTTGTGAAAAAGGGATCGAAAATCCGGTGCAGATTCTTTTTCGGAATGCCAGACCCGTTATCGGTGATTTGAACAAAGACACGTTTCTCTTTGGCAAATGTTTTTATTTTAATCAGTCCATTCTTTTCAATGGCCTGGGCGGCATTCAAAAGTAAATTCATAAAAACCTGATTAAGCTGCATCGGATAGCAGCGAATTTCCGGAATGTCCCCGTATTCCTTAATAACCTTTGCCTTGTATTTGATTTCATTCCAGACGATATTTAAGGTACTCTCTATCCCCTCATTAATGTTGAAATATTTTACCTGGGCCTGGTCAATATGAGAAAAATCCTTTAGATCCTGAACGATCACCTTAACGCGCTCGGCCCCGTCCAAGGATTCCCTGACGATTTTTTCAAGGTCGTCCATGATAAAATCCAGATCAATTTTCTCTTCGGTCTTTTCCAATTCACGAGACGCCGAAAGCACAGCTTTCATTTGCCCGGTCTGAACGGCCTTTTGCAATGCCTTATACCCCTTGAAAAAGGAAAGCAGATCTGCAATGTAATCCTGCAGAACGGAAAGATTCGAATAGATAAATCCAATGGGATTGTTGATTTCATGAGCCACTCCTGCTGCCAGTTGACCGATGGATGCCATTTTTTCGTGTTGAAGCAATTGCGACTGTGTTTCCTTAATTTCACGATTGGCTTTTTGCAAATATTGCGTGGTTTGCTGGAGCTTCTTATTCAACTGGGTCAAACGCCGGTTGCTTTCCTTCAACTCACGCTGCAAATCCCTGATTCTCATACTGGCACGGACTTTTGCAAGAAGTTCATCGTTATTTACCGGCTTACTCAGAAAATCATCCGCGCCAATATCCAGAAGCTTGATTTTTTCCGACACCTCCGATTTTGACGTCAGCACCAGAAAGTAAATATCTTTCGTTTTGGGATTCGATTTAACGGTCTTACAAAATTCAATTCCATTCATTTCAGGCATCATAACATCTGAAATAATAAGATCGGGCGTCTCTTTTTCCAAAACTTCCAAAGCCTCTTTACCATTTTCAGCAATGAGAACCCGATAGCCTTGCTTTTTCAACACTAAATTAATAAAATTCAAGAAGAACTTATCGTCGTCCACGATTAGAATCGTGCTTTCATGTGACTGACTTTTTGGCACCTGCTCCATTTTCTCTCCAATGAATGAATGCAAGATTTATCGATTTACAGAGGCCTGACTCAGAAGGGTCTGAATCTCCTGTTTCAGACTCAAGATATCCCATGGCTTTGTAATAAATCTGTCAATAGTCTCTACATGTTCGTCTTTTTCTTCGCCCAACGGATCAAAATATCCGCTCGTCAAAATAGCCACTGCCCCGGGCTGCTTTTCTTTCGCCTTTCTCAGGACTTCAATGCCGGAAATATCCGGTAATTTCAGATCACAAAGAACGAGGTCAAATAGAGATTCCTTGACGAGTTCAATGGCTTTTCTCCCGGTACCTGCTGTTATAATTTCAAAAGACGAATCGTCAAAAATATCCTGCAGGATTTCCAGAATTTCGGGTTCATCATCCACAAACATGATTCGTTTTTTTTTCATCTCATCTACACCTTCAAATTCACTATTTTTTCGGAAGTATTTTCCGTCGCCGGCCGCAATAAATCCCAACGTCTCCGGTGCAATATCTGCACTGAAACAGACTCACTATCCGATCCGGAAAGCCAATCCGACAAAAGCGATAGGTGACGATTCATTATCCCTGAAAAATCAGGATCAGTCGAGAATATTTTAAATTCTTTTCTGTTCCTCAAACGATAGGCATTCAAAACAATAAATTCCGAATCTCCCGTTTCAAGAAGCAATTGAAAACTTAGAACCCCATGTCCGGTTTCGTGTGATTTATTTTCCTCTTTCTCATATTCGTAAATTTCCAGAAAACCCTCCCGTCCCAAAAATTCTTTTGGAACTGGCAATTTGGCGTAGTGAAAATTTCGAAGCGGAATATTTCGCTTCTCTTTAATTGGTTTTCCGTTTACTTCCAATAGTTTCAATTCAATTCGGCTCAGTTTTTTTTGAACCTTTACCGTAACCACATCCCCAATCTGCAAAGGAAACGTTGTTTCCGCAATCAGGCTTAACCCTTTTGTTCGAAATACAAACAAATTGTTTTGCAGCCGTTGAATCATTCGACCACGCAACACCTGTTCCGGTTTAAAAAATTTTTGAAGCCGCGAAAATGAAACAAAATCCAGGTTGAAATTTGCTCTTGTCAATATTTGCGAAAGCATTAACTACCCTCAGCAAATGTCAGACGCATGCCCGTTTTTTGTTCCATCTGAATGGTTTCTCCGGCCAAATTCATTATAAGTTGTAATTCCCCCTTCCCGATGCCCAATTTTCTCGCGATTTCATCGTACGTGTAGCCCCTGGAAGCAAAGCGTTTCGCCTTTTTTACAATCTCATCTTCGGAGTAGCGATTCCGAATGAGCGGCTCCTCCGCAAAAACAGGGGGCTCTTCCTTTTGTTGCAGCAGCGGCGCCGCCGACCTTTTGTTTGGCGTTTTGTAAACAGAATCATTTTCGACGTTCTTCTTATTTTTTCCGGTATTAAACTGACGAAGCAGTTGTTGTTGACGAATCTGAAACGCCTCCAGGTTTTTTTCAAACACTTGCGTTTTTTGAGCCGATTTTTTCCGTTTGACCCGCTTGTTCCAAAACCACAAAAATGGCAGAAACGCAAACAAAATGAGAATAGCGAAAAATAAAAACAACTGAACGCTCGACTCCACCGCACCTTTTGCGAGAGAAGTTTCAGAGAACGCACGTGTTCTATCCTCCTTTTCTGCAGGCCGATTTTTGGAAACCGTCTGCACTACCGGCTCATGGGAAGAAGCAGCCTTTTTTTGTGGAAAAGCTTGAACCACCGCCTCCATTTTGGAAGTGTTGGCCTTTTTCACTGTCTGCGGTACAGGCTCTGTTTGAGTTGCCGACTTTTTTTTGGGGAATGCGTGTTTCACAATTGCTTTTCCACCGCTGCCTTTAGCCTCTTTGGCCCGAATAAATGCCAGTAACGTCTGGCTTTTATTTGAAAAGGATTTCTCTTGCCGTGCTTGTTCAAGATTAAACTGAGCGGCTTTCCAATCGCCCAGCGCAAATCGTGCCTTTCCGGCCCAAAAAAAGGCTCCTGCATCGCCCGGGCGGTAACGAAGAGCACGCCGCAAATACGTTAGTGCAGCCTCGTACTTTTTGGACTTTACCAAAGCAACCCCTTTTCGATAGTTGTCCAAATAGGCTGCTTGCGCAGATTTTTTCAGAATTTGCAAGCGAAGCCGGTGTTTGGCTGCTATCACATGAATCTTCGAGGAAGAAATTCCCTTAAAAAGAATATAGATCGTTCCGTCACTTAATTGCGCAACATTCGGATGTAGAAAGCACCGTTTCACAACAGATACAAATCGATCTTCCGAGTCCGGCATAAATTCGGCGCCTATTAATTGAATTAGGACAGAATTCGTTTGAGGGAACACCCTTCTTTGTACGCGCACTCTTGAGGTGGTTGTAAAATCCAGATAATCTTCGGTTCGGCCGGGACTATATTTAACATTGGTGATTAATGTCAACTGTGAGAAACTTTCTTTTGGCGAAAAAAGAACGCCCAAAACGAGCAAAACCCATCCGATTCTCTTTGATAGTTTCATATCAGGCTTCCTCCTCCTCTTTCACGGGCACTCGAATTTCAAACTCGGCTCCCTGATTAGGAGCATTTTTGACAGAAATCGTGCCGCCATGTTTTTCCACGATTTTTTTTGTAATCGACAATCCCAATCCGGTACCCCCTCGTCCGGCTTTAGTCGTGTAAAATGAATCAAAAATTCTTGATTGAATTTCCTCAGGAATTCCGGGGCCGTTGTCGCGAAACCAAATCTTCAGCTCGCCATCATTTTGTCGGGTTTCTATAAAAATCTTACCCCCTCTCGAAAGCGCCTGCTGAGAATTCACCAATAAATTCACAAAAACTTGCAACCATTGGTTTGTATTGCCCATAAATTGACGAATGTCAGGATCCAAATTTAATTGGATTTCGATTCCATCTACTTCCAGATTGTGGCGTGTTAAATCGAGTGACTTTTGAATTACGTGGTTCATATTCAAGATTTCATTTCTATCCTTTTCAGGATTATTCCGGGCAAAATTCAGTAAATCCTTAGCGATTTTCGACACACGTCGTGCTTCGCTTTCCACGATTTCAAGTTTTTTATAAAGAACATCAGGAAGATTATTTTTGATCTTTATAATCTGAAGACGGCCCAAAATAGTTGTCATTGGATTATTGATCTCGTGCGCAATCCCTCCAACCAGTTCGCCAAGGGCAATTAATTTGCCAGATTGAAACATCTGGGATTCAATCCGGCGGCTGGCTTCTTCAATCCCCTGCATTTGCTGTTTTAAGCTGATTGACCGGTACAATCCCGACAAAATAGCCATTAGTGCGCGAAGCTGAATTCGCCTGTCCCGAAGTGTATCCGGTCGGAAACGGCGTGTAGCAACCTCAAAAAATCCGATTGGCTTACCCAAATTTTTCAATGGTGCAAGCACCAATAGTTTTCCGTAAAGCGGTTTGGAAAAAAGGTTTAACTCCCTCTCGGGGCTCAGAAAAAGGGGGTTTTCTTCATTAAAAAGCCATTCAATAATTCCTTCTTCAATCTGGTAGGAAATTATGGGCGCAAGGGATTCATCGAATATTTTGGGCTCAAACCGATGGTTCGTATCATCCCAGGCATAAAAACTAATAACCGAGGATGCAAGTAGTTTCCTTAAATATTTTTTTGAAAATTGCAAAAATTCATTTTCTTGATTAATTGTGTAATATTCTTTGTAAAATTTGGACGTGAAAAGATGTCCTCCACCGGATACCAAAGACACCTCTTTTTTTCTGCCAAAATCCCACTCATTTAAAATTGCTTCAGATGTCCCAAAAGCATTCATTTCTCTCTTCCCTGATTTCAAATTATTCCGTCAATCCTTAGACCATCTCTACGGCCATCTTGTGGAGATCGGTACGCCTATAGGTGTTCTGATTTCCCAGACGCAACGTTTCGAAAAAGCGCCATTCGTTTTCTAATTCCTGAGCAAAATACTTTTCGTAGGATGTCAGATCGGGCAAACCGGACATTGTTTTGGAATTTGATGTCAGGTTCTTCCAAACGCCTTTACCAAGGACGGGGAAAGACACGTCCCCTGAAAAACCGATTTGCTGCTTGCGCGCCAAATAATCAGCCACATGAACAATGGACGCCAAAGAAGAGTCCGCCGGCGTTTTTGTCGGCTCGTGATGATACCGAATGGCTTGCACCAAAGTCCCCGGCAAATGCCAGCGTTCGGCCAGCCACGCGCCCACTTCCGCATGGGTGACGCCTTTAAACATCCTTTTCTCTATATTATACATCGGCTCGTGATTCTGAAAACTCAACCGGTAAATTTTTGAAAATTCCTCCGGCAAGTACTGACTCAGGATCAGTTTTCCGAGGTCGTGAAGCAAACCTGCCACAAACGCCTCCCCCGTTATCTGGTAACCGGCATCCCTTGCCAGAATTTTACTGGAAACGGCAGTGGCCAGCGTGTGGTCCCAAAAAAGCGAGAAGTCGAAGCGAAGGCCATTCGGCTGGCGGGAAAATCGGTCGATGATAGACACGGTTAGCAAAACATTTTTGAGCGTTTCGTAGCCAAGTACTACCACCGCCAGCGGAATAGTTTTAATTCGCCTCGAAAAACCATAATAAGCAGAATTTGCCAATTTGAGAACGTGGACAGTCAAAACCTGGTCTTCGGAAATCATTTGTCCCAACTGGTGGGCAGTTGAGCGAGGATTGTCAATTAATTCCAATAACTTAGCAACGGTTGTTGGCAGGGTTGGTAAATCATAAATATGATTCACCAGTGCCCTGATTTTTCGAGGTGTCAAACCCGATTTCACTTGCCATTCCCTTTCAGTTCAGATAACAATATCAATGTGGTGATGAAGAATCAAATGCTGTTGTTTATCCTCGGTTTCCATTTCGACAGGTTTCTGTGCACCTGAGAATTTGGTCGATCGTTTCTTTTTTCGACGCTTTTCGTGTTTTTCACGATACCGGGTTTTTTCCGTTTCTTTGGAATCCTGAGCTTTTTTTGTTTTTTGTTCTGCTAAACGATTGAGGTTTTTAACAAATTGTTCATGCCCTGTCTGTTCCGACGCTTGCTGCGCCTGCTGTATTTTTTCAATGTAATTCATTTTCGACAGGTTGTCCTGAACATCAATTGGACGCACCATACGTCCTCCTTTGTTGCAATTCTGCAACCCTCTTAAATGTGAGCCTTCAAACGATGCTTAAGGCGACTGATTGCTTTTGTGTGAATCTGAGAGACACGCGATTCCGAAATATTGAGAATGACTCCAATCTCCTTGAGCGTTAACTCTTCGTAATAGTAAAGAGAAATGACCATTCGTTCATTTTCGGGGAGATTATTAATTTCATCAATAAGCACCTGTTTCAGTTCTTCCGTAATCAATTGACCCTCAGGGTTCTCGGATTTGGCATTTTTGACCAAATCATACATCGAGCCATTTTTATCATCGTCATCCGAAAATTCCCGATCCAGTGAAAGCAGCGAGTTGCCAGCCGCTACTTTTCCAATCATCGTATTGTATTCTTCCAGACTGATATTGAGCTGCTCGGCAATTGCAACCGGATCAGCTGCTTTCCCGGTTTTAGCTTCCACTTCTTCGATAGCTTTTTCCAGTTGACGGGCTTTGCTGCGTACCGAACGGGGAACCCAATCCAGGGAACGCAACTCATCCAGAATGGCGCCACGAATACGAGGAACAACAAATGTCTCAAATTTGACGCCAAGACGGGGGTTGTACCGATCAATGGCCGAAATCAAACCCATGATGCCAGCGCTTTCCAGATCGTCAAAATTGACCGAATTCGGGAGCGACACCATCATTCGACCTACCACGAATTTGACCACGGGCAGGTAGTGAACCAAAAGCTGTTCTTTCATCTGACTATTTCTCGTTTTTACATATTTTATCCAGAGCTTTTGTATGTCCATTTCTTCCCAATAGGACTGTTGCGCCTTTTTCGCAATAAAACTGACTGCCATTAAAGCCTCCATCCCGCTGTGGTTAAAAAATTGTTTCATTCCCGTCCTGGGCGTCCTCCTTGGCACATTTCACCCGAACACCAGCCGACAGGTTAATTTTTTCGTACATTCAACGTATACATCAATTCATTTTTCGGATTCGTTAATTCCCCCACAATTCGTCTAAGCTGACGAGAGAATTTTGACCGCGGATACTGGAACAACTGCGGTACCTGTGACATTGCGGCCTTTCTTACGTTTTCGTCATAAGGAAGCGCACCCAGATAGCGTACACTTCTTCCTAGAAATTTTTCCGTAATCTCATTAAATTTTTCGTGTGATTCCTGCCCCTGTTTCTCGCTATTGACCCAATTGAACAACACACGCACCGAAAGAACCGGCATGAAAAATGTAAGGATTTTTACGATTGCGTAGGCATCCCCGATGGCCGAGGGTTCCGGTGTCGTGATTACGAAAACTTCGTCTGCCGAAAATATCTCTCCGAGAACGGTAGACGAAATTCCCGAAGCCGTGTCAATCAGAATCACATCGAAGAATGCGTCCAGGTCCATAAACTCGTGTCGCATGTGGTCCAAAAACTTCTCCTCTTGCTCAAGCAAATCAACAGAGCCCAGTCCCGATGGAAGAATGTACAAATCGTTTTGAAATGGATAAATAATCTCCATTAGTCCCATCTTTTTTTCAAGAACATCCGCAAAGTGCAACTGCGGAGCTGTTCCCGACAGAATTGGAAGATTTGAGAGATTGACATTGCCGTCAATTAGAAGTGTTTTAATCCCATTCTCAGCCAGAACAATCCCCATATTCAGAGCAACGGTCGTTTTTCCAACGCCTCCCTTGCCACTGGTAATTGCAATCCGCTTAGCCTTCAGAGGAATATCCGATTTTGGAAATAGTTCGTACGCCGGAACCAGTTCTCTTAAATACCATGCCTGATCTCTCATCAAATCGTCTCCATTCCTAAAATTAGTTGGCTCAAAAATGATCGATTCGCTGGCCGAAACGTCCTGGGTACCTCCTGCCCAAAAGTAACAAATGACACAGGTAGCCGGTGCTGTTTCAGAATTGTCAACATGTTTCCGTAACGCCTCGTTTCATCCAGTTTGGTAAAAATAACTCGATTGGAGGGAATCACCTGAAACCGCTTAATGGCGTCTAAAAGGTCTTCCGAACGCGTAGATAGATTCAGTGTCAGGTGCACTTCGTCCGTTTGAATAGCGGCGAGATAATTTTGAATTTCCAGAATTCCCTTGCCGTCCCGGGGACTGCGTCCCGGGGAGTCAACGTAAACGACATCCTTCTCAGAGAATTTTCGCACCGCCCGGATCATGTCGTCGGGAGAGTAAGCCACTTCCATTGGGATTCGGGACAAATCGGCAAAAACGCGCAACTGATCAATTGCGGCAATTCGGTACGTATCCATTGAAAGAAGTCCCACATTTTTGTGGTGAACAATGGCGTCGGTCGCGGCGAGTTTGGCGATCGTTGTTGTTTTGCCAACACCCGTGGGACCAATCAACACAACAACTCGCGGCCTTCCCGGCAAACTTATCGGGCGATCCGGCTCGGAAATCAAATGGCTTATCTGCCGCAGTAAAACCCGATCGAGCACACTTTGACTCACATCCCGGTCGGGCACTTCGTCTGCAACGCTTCTCAGAAGCGAAAGAGCCAGGACTTCATCCACACCCGATTCCACAAGCGTCTGGTACGTATCAACCAGGTATGGCGGCACCCGCTCTGAGTGGAACCCCGTTCCAAATTGATTGTGAATCTGTTCGTACTTTGATCGAAGATCCTGTAATTCTCTTTGGAGTTTCTGAATTGCGCCATTTTCCACCGTTTCCGAAGGCCGCCTTTTAGGACGAAAATATGTCTGATTCACATTGACCGTCTCCTCCCGGCGAACTGGATTTTTACCCCTGCGAATCGGCTCGTCATCCAGAGCTGCCGTTACCTCCAGAAACCGGGATCGAGGTACACCAAAGGCTCCCGATTTTTTTTGTTCCTGAACATTCAGAATAACGGCGTTGGGTCCCAGTTGAGCCTTTATCTGCTTAAAGGCTTCATTCATCGTCTGTGCGCGGAATTTTTTAATTTTCATTGTGTAAATCAATCACTCCTATTGTTTGGATTTCCACATCCGCAGGAATTTCATTGTATGAAAGAACCGCAACCTGCGGAAAAGCCATTTCAATGAGCCGTTTGAAACTGGATCGAATCATTGGCGACGTCAGAATCAGAGGAATAAAGCCGTCCTCCGTCATTTGTTCGGTTCCGGTCTTGATTTGCTGGAACAAGTCTTTCAGAATGTCTGGAGATAAATTCAAACCGGCTCCCTTATTTTGATTCAAATTGTCGACCAACACGTTTTCCAGTTGAGGGCCTAACATCATGCCGTACATTCTGCCATCCTCAGCAAGATAATTTTTATAGATGATTTTTGACAGTGCATTTCGAACGTACTCGGTCAAAATATCGGGGTCTTTCGTTGTGCCGGCATAATCGGCCAGTGTTTCCAGAATCGTCACCATATCCCGAATAGGAACCTGCTCCCGAAGAAGATTCTGAAGTACCTTTTGGACCTGACCAATATTCAATAAATTAGGAATCAATTCATCAACCACAGTGGGAGATTGCTTTTTAACGGTTTCAATCAATTCGTGAACGTCCTCGCGACTTAACACCAAATAAGAATTCTGTTTCAGAAGTTCCTTTAAGTGGGTTGCCAAAACGGCGACCGGTTCCACAACGGTAAATCCCATCGTCTCGGCTTTCTCTTTAAGTTTCTCGGGAATCCAGTAGGCTGGAAGCCCAAATGCCGGATCGCGGACAGGGATCCCATCCAATTTCGAGGAATTTTCATCGGCCGCGAGCGCAAGGAGACGGCTGGTAAGGAGTTCCCCTTTCGCAATGTCTGCCCCGCGGATTTTAACAATGTACTCGTCCGGCTTCAGGCTGATATTGTCCCGAATACGTATGGGCGGAATAACTACGCCTAATTCGATAGCCAATTGCTTTCGAATGCTTGTAATTCGGCTAAGCAAATCGCCTCCCTGCTCTTCATCCACAAGAGGAATCAAACCGTAACCGATTTCGATTTCCAGCGGATCAACCTGTAAGTAATTTTCGAGATTGTCATTGGTTTCAACGGCTTCCTCTTCCTCTGCCATGCTTTCTTCCAGAGCTTCCCGCTTTTCCAAACTGTCGGCTGTTTTCCCCACGATAAATGCCACTCCGGATAGAATAAAAAACGGAAGCGTTGGCAATCCAGGAGCCAGCCCAAACAGAAGCAGGGTTCCTGAAACCACATACAGCGCTCGGGGTTTTCCCAGCAATTGATGGCTGATATCATGCCCCAGGTTTTCTTCTGATGCTGCCCGTGTAACCACAATACCCGCCGCCGTTGAAATAATAAGTGCCGGAATCTGGGAAACAAGTCCGTCACCGACGGTAAGAAGCGTGTACGTGTGCACGGCATCGCCCAGGGACATTCCCTTCTGCAGCACGCCAATGATAAAACCACCCAAAATATTAATCGACGTAATAATAAGCCCGGCAATAGCGTCCCCCCGAACAAATTTCGAAGCACCGTCCATGGCGCCGTAAAAATCAGCTTCCCGTGCAATTTTTTTCCGGCGTTCCCTGGCTTCGCCGTCGTCAATCAGACCGGCGTTTAAGTCGGCATCAATGGCCATTTGCTTTCCGGGCATGGCATCCAAAGTAAACCGAGCCGCCACCTCCGCAATTCGACTGGAACCCTTAGTGATCACCACAAACTGAATGACCACCAAAATCAGAAAAATCACAAATCCAACAACGTAGTTGCCCTTTACGACAAAATTCCCGAAAGCAGCAATCACTCTTCCGGCGTAAGCATCACCCAAAATCAGCCGTGTGGACGCAATATTGAGGGATAACCGATAAAGTGTCATAACCAGTAGCAATCCGGGGAAAACAGAAAATTCCACCGGCTCGGTCAGGTACATCGAAACCATAAGCACCGTGAGACTAATACTAATATTGACCACGAGAAACAAGTCTAACATGCTCGTGGGCATAGGCAGAATCATGATCATTAGAACCAGAATCACGCCAATGGCGAGCGCAATATCACTTTGTTTAAGCAGCCGCTGCAGGAAATTGGGACGATTTAATTCTGCGGTCATCATGCGAGCTGTTTCCCTTTCAATCGATAAATGTACGCCAAAACCTCAGCCACACTCTGGAAAAGATCCACAGGAATTTCCATTCCCACCTCCGTTGATTTGAACAGCGCCCTTGCCAGGGGTGGATCTTCTACAATCGGAACACCACTTTCCCGGGCAATTTCCTTGATTTTAAGAGCCAATTTTCGCGAACCTTTTGCCAGCACTCGGGGAGCTTCCATCCCATCCGGTTCATATTTAAGAGCAACGGCGTAGTGCGTTGGGTTGGTAATCACCACATCCGCCTTAGGAACATCGGCCATCATCCTCTTTCGGGACATCTCCCTTTGCAAGCTCCTGATTCGCCCTCTCACCTGCGGATCGCCTTCGTATTCTTTCAATTCTTCTTTGACTTCTTGTTTGGTCATCCGCATATCTTTTAGATAATTCCATTTCTGAAAGGCAAAATCTGCCGCGGCCAGAATCAGAAGAATTAAGGAAGCCTTAATGGCCATCTGAAAAATCAACTTCATCATAAAGGAAATAATCTGCCCTGTTCCCTGATCCATCAGCAAGAAATAGTCATCGTAATGTCCTTTAATTACCAGGTACATCACGTAGCTAATAATAGCAATTTTTAAAATCCCCTTGATGAGTTCTTCTAATGAACGCATTGAAAAAATTCTTTGAAACCCTTTGATGGGGTTAATCTTCTCAGGATTAGGAATCACAGGCTCCAGTGTGAAAAGAAAACCGACCTGTCCAATATTGGCCAGAATTCCAATGACCATAATTGCCAGTAACAATGGTGCGATCAATTTTATCGAAATCCAGATCAGAGAAACGGCGTAGGGGCGAACCGAATCCATGCCGAACTGGTAAGACATTAGGTTGCCAAAAACGTGTTTTATAAACAATGAAAAATTTTGAAACATGTAGCCGGAAATAAAAAAAAGCGTCAGCGTTCCGGAAAGCAGGATAAACGCTGAATTGATTTCCATGCTTTTTGCAACATTCCCTTTTTTGCGCGCGTCTTCGAGACGCTTGGGTGTTGGTTGTTCGGTTTTGTCTGAGCTTTGATCAGCCATAACTTCTTTCGGTTAGTTGGTCACCCGGTTAGTCGGTTTTTCCATCTCTCACCAAAATTTAAACCACTACAGATCATTTTACTCCCCCTTCGAAGCTGAATAGGGAGATGTGATTTCTAAGACTAAAACAGTCGAATCATTTTTATCCAATCGGTACTGAACCAAACAAAATATTTTTCAAACACATAGAAAAACAGTGGTACGGAAATCGCCAG